>Ga0315913_1001665_pt1 | contig 24956 bp, 9 predicted proteins | sample MpolsnodulesMG_FD_207736 | JGI IMG/M metagenome (GOLD analysis project Ga0315913, IMG submission 207736) | Medicago polymorpha root nodule microbial communities from Los Angeles, California, United States - small nodules | ecosystem: Host-associated > Plants > Roots > Nodule | place: USA...
ATGCCACCACCCTCCGTCGTCTCGTCCCTCATTCCTCCTCCCTTCTCGGTTGGTTCTCCGGTCGCCGCCGTTCACCCCTACGCCCCTCCCTCCGTGAATTCACCATCACTTCTTCTCTCTCATCTCTCTCTCAATTCTCCTCCACCATCAACCCTAATACCAATTCGAATCCCTCTTCATCATCTTCACCTTCTTCTTCTTCTTCTTCTTCTTCTTCTTCATTCAATTTCAACCCTAGTTTATTCTTTCTCTTATCTTCGCCAATCTCAGATCAAAATTCACACATTCACACACACGATTACCGTGTTTATCAATTTCTAACCGAATCCCAATCATTCAACCCGGTTTCAATCGAAATTATCAACATTGGACCGGCTTTTCGGGGACATTACGGTTCATTTATCCCTAATTCGCCTTTTCCGGTTCTTGATTGTCAGTTAAGTTATTCACCGATGATTCAGGACGATGATAACGAGAAGTTGAGTAAGATGAAGCAGACTTCTAAAGATCAAAGGGAGTTGGATGTTTGTGCTGAAGGATATGAGGTTAAGAGGTTGAGTAATTTGATGGGTTCTGAGGCCAAGAATTATACTCAGAGTTTGGAGGATTTGTATTTGAAAATGCTTGTCAAGATTGAGAATTTGACTACTTTGGTTGAACAGAGTTCAGCTAAGGTTCTTGAACAGGTTAGTTTACTTCGTTTTTGTGTGTTTTTATATTCTTAATTCAACATTGAAGTGTATTTTTATATATTTATTTCAATATCATCGCGATTAGAGTTTAAATTGTGGCTGTGGTAACAGTTGCTGTTACATTGTGATCATTGATATGGTGAAAAACTGCAGTCAAATTTGGCTGGTGCAGCCTCAATGGCGGTCACATTGCAGTTTTGGATACCATTACGTTGCGATCTAGATTGCGGCTGTCGACCTTTATTTAAAACCCTAATGATGATGATGATGATGTTGATTGGAATGTAGTGGTATAAACGTAGGGATAGTTATTGAATAAGAGTACATTGAAGTGCTATTGATTTTATTTAGGAATATGGTGTAGTGGGATGTGGTTGGACTAGTGGAAGTATGCTAGGTCCACAAGCGGGGAGAATGTGGATACTCTTTAGTGAGAGGTCGCTGGTCGATACCTTTTAAAAAACAAACTTTTTGGGAGAGATTCTATCCCTTCTGGGAGACACTCTTTTAGTGAGAGGTCCCTGGTTCGATCCCTTATGAGAACTCAATTTCTTGACGTAGTCATGTGTATGTTTTTACGGTGGTACAAGCATGCTTTGTCGGACTTGAACATGATTGACTCTGATTTTAGGATACATGATATATGTGGATGTTGTCCAATATTATATTTGATTAAATTAACAATTTAGTGGTATACGTGTTGGGAGAGTTATTGAATAAAAGTAGATTGAAGTGCTAATGATTTTATTTAGGAATATGGTGAAGCGTGATGTGGTTGGACTAATGGAAGTAAGTCTGCAAGTGGGGAGAATGTGGATACTCTTTAGTGAGAGGTAGTTGGTTTCATCCCTTGTGCAAAATAAATGTATTGGGAGAGATTCCGTCATTGTTGCTTTGTCGGACTTGAACATTGTTGACTCTGATAGAGGGATGCAGGATGCATTTCCTTTTCTTCCTTTTTGATGTCTTTTGGCCCTAGAAATTCCTCATGTGCTAGTTTTCTTACAAAAATCATATGTAACCATCTTATCATTTTTGTCCTTTAAACTATTCCATTGCCTTGGTATGTCAATGTTATCACCAGTTGGAGTTGGTTTCAAAAGCACGCCAGTAGAAGCAGCAACTGAGCCACGATGGTTGAGAATTAGTAGGAGTTGACATAGCTGTTGGAAATGGAAACAAACAAATCCAAAAATAAAAAGAAGTCAAAGCCAAAAATGAAAAAGTAAACTGAAATGAAACAGAGGCTGGGTAAGCAAGAACAAAACAGAAACAGAGGGAGGGAGACTAGAATCATGGAAGAAACAGAACAAGGACACCAAATGAAAGTGAAACAGAGCAGGGAACCAAACCAGAGCTGTGAACAATGCAGCCGAGAATGATGAGGGCTGCGAAAGGTGCAGCTGAGGAATGAGTGGGGCCTTGAGATGATGGTTCCTCGCGTGACAGAAGCTATAATTGAGCATCGCAACAGTAGAAGAAAAGAAAAAGCGTTTGTAATTTGGCCTTTAACTTCATCTAATATTTTGCGCTTGCATAGCACCGCAACAAACGCCATCTTCCCCGCAATCTCCCTCTGCGAAGGCGTCTGCAACGGCCGCTACTCCCTCTGCGCCGCTCCATCGCAATAGCGGTGCTATTTGCCGCTTTTAACAACATAGCTCTAAACCCCAAAAAGACAAACTTGGTGTAATGAGAAACTTAATGCTCTGTAAACCCCAAAGATGACAAACTTGGGGGACTACTGTACCCTTTAGTAGAACTACAATGGGGAAATCATATTCGTTCAAATTTGTTCGCTAGAACATTTCTTAGCCAAGTTGCCTCCAATCCTGTAGCTGTGTGTTATCCTGATTGAGTACAAATTGGCTCTAGGTATGCAATAGGAAATGTGGTCTCAAGGTTGGAAAACTCAAAATGAGCTTCCTGAGCTGGAGACTTGGTTCTGTTTTGGCCAAGTGGACCACATTTGTCTAAGGGCAAGATTGATTTGTAACCTACACTCTTATCCCTCCAGCATGAATGCAAGGCTAATTCATTGGCAGCTCTTTTTTGATGTGCAATAAACCTGCATCTAAACGGTGACTACAGCAGCCCATATACGGGAGCCTAGGGAAATTGAATAGGCATCTTCAATCATATCCTAATTTTGTAGAATGAGGTCTGTATATTCATACTAGCTTAGCAAAGCCAGCAGGGCTTTGTTGCGACTGCGAACAGTTGTTTTCCTAGCTATTGAGAATTGTGAAATTATGATTTGGATTTTTATAGGCCCGCCTGACAGAAAATTATTGTACTTAATACCTATGCAGAGTTTAATTTTTCTTTTATCAACTGTGAACAGGAAAATCATAATAAGAAGTTGAAACACAAAATTTTAAAATCTGCTGCCCCAGAATAAAATATCTTCGATGGTGGAAATTACTTCTATTCTTTCAGGTAACTTGCATTTTTTTATCTTGTGATTTAGTTTTAAAATTTTCGGTTTTAGCAATCTTTAATAGATAAATAATTTGCCCTCGAAAGAAGAATATAGCAAACCAGTCATGTTGGTTACTTGGTTTATCACCCTGTTAGGAAAAGTGTTGCTGCTGTAGACCGTTAGCAATTCTGCAGTTGTTCTCGATTTTTTCACTTTACATGAGCAAGGCTACATTAATCAAATTGAACTGTTATTTGAATTGTTTTATGATGAGATCTTTCTGATACACCTCTTGAACTTGAAGGAAAGGTTTAGATTAGGATTCATCTCTCTCTAAAGTTTGCAATTTCTTGAAACTGATTATGGATTGCATTTTTTATTACTCATTAACACTTTGACATCTCCTAGCTGTAATCTTTGGAATATAAAATTATTATTGTATTGATAAATAACAATTAGATTTTTTTTTTTTACTGTAAATAACAATTAGTTTACTTTTATCAAATGTATCTTAAATATATTTCCATATACTCTAATATATTTGTACTTCCACATAAAAAGTACGCGTTTCTGTAATTTTTAATTTTAAATATATGTATTGTATACCATGTAATGTTTTTGAAAACTGAAGTAATAATCGAACTGGTAAAACCAAATAGTTCACGGTTCAGTGGATCAACCATGATTAAATCGGTGGTAATGAAATATTAAATACTAATAATGTATAACCTTTGACGAGAGTAGTAAATATATTAAAATTGATTGCCGATTCTTTAAGAAAAATTCTTGCAGGCATCATCAACACTTTTGTGTTACTGTACTGATGATAAACCATCAGACATTTTCACCGAATTCTTGTAGGGTCTTAGGATAATGATAATGTACACATCTAACAAGTTGGATGCATAGCCTATATACTCCAGCTTAATGGTGAATGTTGATTTCTGATTCTTATATTTAGTTGATATTTTTATTCAGGTAGGAACTTACTCGAGGAGTAGCCGATGTTCATTCTTATTCTTATTATATAGATCACAACTACAAATGTTCATAAATTCTAAAAACTGTTCGATACATCAAGTAACTAAAATTAAAAGCATGTGGATCATCAATATTATATAGTCAAACTTACAGATGGAAAAATTACTTCACATTCAAAGCTTGTCAACAATGAATCAATGATAGTATTAAGCAGTTTGAGCTTAATATTGACAAAACCTAAAATTGTGTAAAAGCATCCTGTGAATAAATCTATTCTCGTATGATTTGTCAGATTACCTATGTCAATTAGCATCTCCAAACTCACTGTCATGATCATACAAAATAAATGTACAATTTGTATGAATCCATTGCATTAATATTGATGGAGTATACACAATCATAGACGTTAACAAGCTTATTTTGTGTGTGGCAGAAAACAGAGAAGATATGACAATCAACAATGTTCGGGGTTATGTGCCTGACCTGGATCATCAAGTTTCTTTTGGAATAACTTGAAACTTGACTTTTCCCGTTTTGAACTTTTGGGTGAGCTTGTAGTATATATGGTGCAGCTATTGTTATTATATTTTAGTTTTTGGTTACTCATCAATTTGGAGGTCTCGATTTGACTGTGTAGCGTGGGTGAATGATTCGGTCCTTCGTAATTTATGGAAGGTCCTGATGTTTTTTCTCCCTGTCCTAGCATTTGCTTCATGTAATGATATGCCAACTGTATTCTATGTTTGTGTAACTCTTGCTTCTTTCTGCCCTTCATTCAAAAATATAGTCTGCTGTAGTTTTTAAGGTGCTTTATCGCTTAATCAAGCTCACTTACAATATGTAATGATGAAATAAGTTTTAAAGGCGCTTTATCGTTTAAGCAACCCCTTCATTGAAGAATATATATTTTTACCTAAAATTGATCGGAGGAAGCAATGTCTAATAAGATAATATTTTTTAATTCAATGGTTAATATTGTAATTACCTTTACGAATATATGAAAACTATTTTGGGTGTTTATCAATTTGAAAACATGGTTACAAACTATGTTTAACTATTTTGGGTGTTTATCAATTTGAAAACATGGTTACAAACTATGTTTGCAATAACTATTTGGTGAATCTGACGATTTAGAAACAACCATACTCTTGACGACAAGCAATGGAAAAACTTGAAATGTCCTTTCATTTTATAACTTCTGGTAATATTCACTCTTCTGGTGACCACATTAATTGTCACATTGTTAAGTGGATCCCATCTCAAAATGAATGTGTTAAGTTGAATATTAATGGGATTCTAGCGGTTTACCTCATAAAAACATGAGATTAGATAGTGGAGGGAGATGCACTTTTTGAGTTATAAAAAAACGTTGAACACTTGCTAAGAAAGCAAAGAAACAAATTGTCTTGATTTTTTTTTAACTTCTTAAAGTTTTACTAACTCCGTTCCTTTTTAATTATCAATAAATCATTTAAACATATCCATGAAGTTAATAAATGTTGTCACTTTCAAAAATACAAAATCAATAATAACTTGCCTTTTACCTGGAATACCCTTAACTACTTACTCTAGTCTCAACTTTTACGTATAATATCCTTAACTACGTACTCTAGCCTCAAAAAAGAACAGAGAGACCCAAAAACATTTAGATGATATGACATAAATCTCTTCTAACTTAACCAATGTCCTAAATTTATTCATCATTTAACATACAACAACGTTAAAATTTTTAGGGAGAGTTTGCCGCCCATTTGAATCCCACAAGGCTCATAGGGTTAGTCTCTGCAATTGCGCGCAAATGATATCTGATTTACGTAAAAAAAAAATTATAATTTTTTGCAACAGTGAAGTTCAGCATTTTGCATACATTAATAGAGAAGAATTCTTAGATACTTTGAATTTTGATCGGGTATTGTTACTTTCTAAGCATTATTCATTTAAAATTTAATTTTTAAATAAATTAATACAAAAACAGGACATTACATTGTATAATTAGATTATCGGTATATAACTCAACCAAACTTCAATTGATCTATAAAAACGATTTAAATTCATTTTTGCTCTCTCCATTTTTAAAAATGAAATTTGGTCCCATTTTTAAATTTATGTTTTTTATTTTCAATTTCACTTTTATTTCTAAATTTTCCATCTCATCTCATTTTAAAATAAATCTTTTACTGATATCATTTATTATACATTTTTTATTTATTGACGTGGAAAAGAGTAATGTTAACTAACATGTCGTGGGATAGGAAACCAATATAGAAAATTCATATCGGAAAGTGTCAAAAGTTGAACTTCACTGTTGCAACTTGCAATCCGTTGTCTCAACTCCTTCTTCCTTACACCAGCAGCGTTCCAAATTCATTCCAAACTTGCAAGGCATGTGTTCTTTTCTCAGATTCATTTTTCTCTTTCCAGTAAAACTCGACCTCAAGTTTTCTCATTTCTAAAATACTCGCCGTAAAATTGTTCACGGTATGTTTGGTTCCAATTTTTTACAAGCCAAAATTGATTTTGACGTGTTTGATTGCTTTATATCTGAATTTATGATTTGGCAGAAGTTAGGATTTGTAACTTTTGATTTTACACTCAAATTTAGGGTGACTTGTTTCCGGTCTTAACAAAATCTAGAGATGTCTTTTTTAGTGATTTTAGGAAAATCTAAAACTAACTCATAAAAATCCATTTTGTTTAAAAAAAATGAACTTATTCTTTTGTGTTACCTCCTTATTTTTGAAAAAAAAAAATCGGGAAAAACTAATCCCAATAATTTTTCATTTTAGAGTTAAAAATGATTTTTGTCATAAAAGTATTTTTTTAAAAGTCCTAAACATAGACTATTTATTTAAGTAACAAAAGTCATTTTTTGCTAAGGCTTAAATGCATTTTCAATCCCTTAACTTTTAAAAAGTTGCGATTTTGGCCCCTCAACAAAAAATAGTAACAATTTTATCCCCTAACTTTATAAACCGTTGTTTTCTTTTTGAGCTCTGCCCTCTTTTTGTACCAAAAAAAAAAAACCTTTACAAACTGTTGCAAAACTGCTTAGAAGCCGACACGTGTTCCAGAGGCCAAAATCGCAACATTTTTGTAAAGACAAGGGGCAAAAGAGCGTATTTCCCTAAAGATAAAGGGCTAAAAGAACATATTTTCATATAGATTGAGGGTCAAAAGAGCACATTTTCTCAAAAGATAGAGAGCAAAATTGTTATTTTTTTCCGTTAGAGACCAAAATTGCAACATTTTAAAAGTTCAGAGGGTCAAAAAAACAAACACACTCTTATTGTTGAACTCACTTTTTAACGTACGTGTCTAAACACTAATCACTTTACATTCGATAAAATCAATTCTACACAATCAATTCACTCAAAATCAATTTTTGTCTCTGCAAAACCAAAAATACACTGAATTACTTCTATTGTAGAAAAATAATTGGGTTTTTTATTTATTGTCTTCTTTTGATCAGGTATACTTATTGGAATGTCTGATTCCGCTTGTGAGATAATTATTCCGCTGTCGCCGAAGAGAATAAAGCTCAGCGAGAGCGAAAACGAAGACAGACTAAGTGACTTACCTGAAAGCATTGTCCTTCACATACTCTCGTTTTTAAACACGACACACGCGGTTCAAACTTGTGTTTTATCCACAAGATATAAGGATCTTTGGAAATGTCTTCCTACTCTTACATTGCATTCTTCAGACTTTGGAGCTTACAAGAAATTCACCAGATTAGTGTCTAAAGTTTTATCTCTTCGCGATTCCTCTATCGCACTACAAGCTCTTGATTTTAAGCGTAGTAACGGTCGCTTTGAGCCCAAACTCGAAAAGATTGTGAATTATGCTCTTTCACACAATGTCAAACGATTAGGACTCCATTTCAATGGCGACATTGCTCAAATTCCGTCAACCATGTTTTCATGTCAGGCTTTAACACATCTTAAGCTTACTATTTACAATGGTGGTAGAGATCACGAAACACCGTTTCCAAAATCTCTCAATTTGCCGGCTTTAACGAACTTGCAATTAGGGGATTTTGTATTTGATGTTGACGATAATGATTGTGCCGAGCCCTTTTCAACTTTTAACAGGTTGAATAGTTTGCTCATGTGCAATTGTGTTGTAAGGGGTGGAAAAACACTTTGCATATCAAGTGTGACACTTGTCAATTTAACTATATATCATGACAGATCCATCTATTACGAAATTGATTTATGTACTCCAAGTCTTTGGAAGTTTGTTTTTACCGGTACTCCTTATCTGAGGTATTTCTTCTCTTAAACATGTAGATATTGATGCAGAAGTAGAGTCGAATGAAAGGGCACCTCTTGTGTTTCTATTAAGCTGGCTGGTAGTGTTTGCTAATATAAAATCATTGACAGTCACTGCAACTACTCTTCAGGTACCTTACCCTGGCATGTTTTGAAGCTATTTTTTACTTTCTTCTTACGATGCTTTATTATTTTTGTCATTTTAATAAAAAAAAATTGAGAATACATAAGCTTTTTACTAACTAAAGTGGCACACTATGGTTGAGTGGTTGTATCCTTTCAAAAAGGGACTATGACCGTGGGTTCAACTCTGAGGCGTGATGTTTAATAGTTTATGATAGAACATTATGACGTAATTTGATCCATGTAGACTACTCTACTTAGTGGGATAAGGCTTGGTTGTTGTTGGTGTATTAAAGTGGCACAGATGACTACTTTACAACAGTCTTCGAGGAGATTTGAGCTCTCTCGCTTGACGTTAAAGATGTTTTTTTTTTCTTTCTAATTTTTATTAAAAATTAAATTTCTTGCATTCGACTAATTCACTTGCATCCCCCATTGCCTAGGTTCTCTCCTTATATCCTGATGTTTTGAAGATTAGATTACCTTCCTTGCATAACTTGAAGTCATTGAAAGTGAGAATGGAAGAACTTTTGTATGGATTTCGCATGACACTGAGGGATATCAAGTTACAGAACGCCGAGTCAAAGAGAGAAGCTGCTAGGATACGAAAAGCATTTAAAGAAGGGTTGGAACCATCTTCACCCGTACCTGATGGAATAGTGGACTTCTTGTGTCAAAATTCACCCTTGGCAGAAGTTGACTACATAAAATGCAGAAGGCGACAAAGATACTTATAATTGGTTTGTTTCTTGTCTCCTACTATGTTTCTGATTTCCGAGGTTTATTGGGTCATAACTAATTACAAGTCTCTTTGGTAAAGAATTGAACTGGACATATATTCTGGCTTGATTGTATCTAGTCTCTCAACTTAAGTAGATTCTCTATTGCAAGGATTATATTGCTTTTTGATATTATGAAATGTATTAGTGTGCATGTGCGCATTTCTTTTTTACTCATCTGTAGCAACAATTTGAATTAACTTCTAGCGGATAAAGATTAGCTGTTGACATGTAAAAAAAAAGCTTGTGCATTTGGATCACATATATGACCATTTTGAATTAGTATTTAGCTTGCAGGAACATTGTGATAGAAACTGGTACCAAAATACAAATTAATATTAATATTACAATAGATTGCCAAGAAATTCATGAGTCTTGGATCTATCCCTTCCCGAATGTTTGAGTAAAGTTTATATACGTTTATTGATATTCAGAGAAGTTAAAGGACGGAACTTCTGAAATATTTAAGGTGCACAACTGACGTAAGTGTTGCATTGTGCGTAGAAGTTATTCAAAATTTCAGTCATTTAAAAGACGACTTATTCTAACATGCAGAAGTAACATTAGCATTGCACTGTGCACAACCTTTCCCTACCATTAGATCAATTAGACACCAGATCTTTCTCGTGCTCTTTTTCGTTCCCTCATATCTTTCCTCCCACGCTGCATCTTCTCACGCAATGAACCTGTTTTAGGATCCAATAAATCCATGTGCCATTGTCATTGGGAGGCAAGGTGGATTTGGCGGAAATGTAGAGTTAGGTATTTCTTGGAAGAATGATTCTTTGGACATTTGCAAGGTGGATGCAGACATTTGTGTTGATCCCGTAGTGTTAAGATTTTAACCTAGTACAATTGAATGACCATAGAAGTCATGGGGAAGTCTTGATAACTGCCAAAGTTGCAAGAATCTCAACTTAAGAAGATCATCCCTCTGCCGTGTCATTATTAAATTCAATTTCTATTACCAATGTCACCATTGAAATGATATCTAGCCATGGTAGTTTGTCTACCGATTGTGCCTCCTTGAGCCGTCCACAAGATCCATAACCCCTTACTGAAGCTTTGCTTCATGGTGCTAATCTTGTTTCTCAGATTAGGTGCTGTTTTCTACTTATCTACATCATTAAGATGGTATTCAAGAACCTGATTCTGGGGCAAGGCAGGTCCTTGTTTGCTTTGTTGGGGGTGGATGACTGGATGAGTACATTATTCCCTGTAGCAGGAGTAGGACTATGGTGAATCTAGTGAAACTGTTATTATCTGAAGGTTAAAAAATGTTGTGCACCATGCACCATTAAACTGGTTTTTGCATGGTGATATTGCTTTAAACGATTATATGACCTTTTTTTTCTTTTCACTAAGTGCTTGTTGAAACACTTTGCACAAACTAATTTACAGTATTTGAGTATTCTATTCTTAATTATAACCATATAATTTACTTACAGAGAAGTGTTAGGAACACTCTTTTTTCAACACTAACTTTAACACTCAATCTCTTATAGAATGAAAACAATGTTGGTCCCACATAATGTGAAATATTCTCCATTTCTATTTATTGATCCAACCGTTAAAGTAAAGTTATTATAAAATAGATTAAGTCTACAAATGTGTATAAGCTCTAAAATTTAGAGGAGTGTTAGGAACACTCTTTTTTCAACACTAACTTTAACACTCAATCTCTTACAGCTGGATGAATGATTTCACATTCAAAGCATGTCAACGATGATAGTATTAAACAGTTTGACCTTAATTCTGGCAAGACTTTAAACTTTCTAAAAGCATCTAGCAAATAAATCCGATCTCTTGTGATTGGTCTTATGTCAATTAGCTTCACCAAACTAACTGTCATGTTCAATTTGTATGCATGCATTGCATTAAAAGACTGATGGAGCATAGCCAATCATAGATGTTATTAACAAGCTTATTTTGTGTGTGAAACAAAACAGAGAAGATATGGCAATCTACAATGTTCAGAGTTATGCGCCTGACCTGGATCATCAAGTTTCTTTTGGAATAACTGGAAACTTGACTTTTCCTTTTTGAACTTTTGGGTGAGCCTGTAGTAGTATATGTGGCGTAGCTATTGTTGTTATTGTATTTTAGTTTTTTGCTACTCTTCAATCTGAAGAAAGATTCGATTGTGTAGCGTGGGTAAATGATTCGATCCTTCATAATTTATGGAAGGTCCTGATGTTTTTTCTCCCTGTCCTAGCATTTGCTTCATGTAATGATATGCCAACTGTATTCTTTGTTGTGTAACTCTTGCTTCTTTTAGTCCTTCACTCAAAAATATATTCTGCTGTAGTTTTTAAGGTGATTTATCGTTTAAGCAATTCGCATACAAGATGTAGTAATGAAATCAGCTTTGCAAGGAAGTTAAGCGATATTACATAAAATTTTAGTTTGGTTTACCAAATCATGATTTCATCTGATAAAAAAAGTGGGGTAGAGAGTGTTATTAGTGATTTAGTCTTTGGATTAGTGTGCTTAGTTATTTCGATGGGTTAATTTGTGAGTCTAAAATGTGTAAGATGCCCCCGTGAGTTTAGCTCATTTGGTAAGGGCAAATACATAATATATGTAGGAGAAATGATATTTGTACAATTATTTTTGACAACTTTCTCTTTCATACTCATATTATGTTTTTACTTTCTCTCTATTGTTTGGTTTTTGTGTCAATACTTCATTTTCTTTATAAAATTTTGGTTGTCACAAGTTATCATTAAAATGGTTGTTCAAATAACACAATTCTTGTGTAAGATAAAATGAACGAAGGATAAGTAGAATTGCGAAAATGTAACCCCAAACATTGATAATGACATAAAAAGTAATGCCATTTTATCACATTATAAAAAAAGGAATGCAATTTTTTTTAGTTGGATAACTCAACTGTTTTGAATGAAAGATTAAATGTTGAATGACGTTCAAAACTTGTAGTAATTTAACAAAGAATACATGTTACCTGTTATTGGGTTTTTTTTTTATACGCAAGAGTTAGAGATCGAACTTACGACCATTTATTTGTTTAATGATTCAGTCACTTACCACTTTTTACTTGACTAATTTATTGTTTTTTGTAGGGTTGACCAATTTATTGTTAGTTGATGGTTATGAAAAAAATCCTTAAAAAACAATACTAGGAAATGGTAATAAAAGAGGTATCCATTGGTTATCTTGGGAGCGACTTACGGTTTCGAAAAGTTTTGGAGGCATGGGTTTCAAAAGCCTTAAGGCTTTTAATATGGCAATGTTAGGAAAACAGGAGTGGAAGCTTCTTACACATCCTGATTCCTTGATCACTAGATTATTTAAGGCTAGATATTTTCCTTCTAATGACTACCTTGCGTCAAGTATAGGCCACAAACCGAGCTTTGTCTGGAGGAGTCTTTGGAGCGTTAAGGCGGTTGTCGAAAATGGTTTCCAATGGAGCATAGGGTCCGGAACCAACATATCAGTTTGGAACCCATCTTGGATTCGGGGAAACCACTCTATCCCACGGCCTGCAGATATGAATTTAGCAATGGCTTCGCTTAAGGTGTCTGACTTGTTCGTCCCACACATGAAGCAATGGCATACAGAAAATATCTTCATTTTATTTGACAACAGTTCAGCTTATCAAATATGCAGAACACCATTGTATGCTTCGGTGCAGCAGGATACACCAATGTGGAAGTTGGAAAAGAATGGAATTTACTCGGTTCGCAGTGCGTACAGAAGCATAATGGAAAACAGTTTGACTGTCCAACAGCACATAATTGACGGCAGCTGGAATCAACTATGGCGCATCAAAATCCCACCTCGAATCAAGAACTTTCTCTGGCGTGTTACTCGGGGCTGTCTTCCAACACGGCTTCGACTACATACTCGAGGTGTAGTTTGTCCTTTGCAGTGTCCGTTTTGTAGCGAAGATGAAGACAGTGCGCACACGCTGTTCACCTGTCCTAAAAGCGCGCAATGTTGGCAGCAGATGGGACTATGGAATGAAGTTTCAAATGTTGTTTCAAATGTCGGTAATATCTCCACCACCATTTTCGAAATTCTACAGCAGCCGCAACCTACTCAGCATCCAATTTTTAGCACGTTAATGTGGAGCATATGGAAAAACAGAAACAACAAAGTGTGGAATGATTCTTCAGACACATGTCAGGTTATTTGTGACAGAGCCACAACCTTGTTACTAAGTTGGCGGAACGCTCAAGAAATCAAGCAACAAGGGTGTACGCGCAGCACTCCTAATCATGTCGCATCCTGGACAAAACCATCTCCGGGAAGGTACAAGTGTAATGTTGACGCTTCCTTCTCTGAAACTCTAGACATCGTGGGCATAGGTATGTGTATCAGAGATGCAGAAGGAGCCTTTGTGCTGGCTCGAACAGAATGGTTTTCACCTACCACTGCTGTAGATATTGGGGAAGCTATCGGACTCCTAAAAGCTATGGAATGGGTAAGGGACCTCCATCTTTGGAACATGGATTTCAAAGTCGACTCAAAGACGGTTGTGGACAATATTTACGGGAAGCAAATTGGTGTATCAGATTTTAGCGCTATTATCACGCATTGCGTACACCTTCTTTGCACGGATCTTATGAACTCTCATGTTAAGTTCATTAGGTGACAAGCGAACGAAGCTGCTCATAGTTTAGCTCAGGCGGTTTTGTCAGAAGCTAGTTTCCGCATTTATTCTCGCATTCCAACATGTATTGAACCTATTATTATTAATGAAATGCATTAAGCTTGTTTCTCTCAAAAAAAAAAAAAACAATACTAGAATTGAACGGCGGAAGTGATGGCTAATAATTTAATTAATTTTATAAACATGTGAAAACTATCTTATAAATTGAAATCTTTCTACGAAGTTTCAAAATCGCCTATAGTGAGCGGTTCACGTTATTATCTTCATTTTTTTTTAATGTCATGTAGTGCAATTGACAAAGCATCATTTGAATTTTGAGACAACGATTTTATATCTTTTGTCTACAATCGCTCACACTTCAACAGACAAGCAAAGATTTAACAAGAAAACAATATTTCTCAACCAGCTTCTATCACCTCTTGCAAGCCAAATTCTTGATACCACTTTCTTGGTGGAAGATAAGTATTTCTAAATGCCAAGTACATAAGGTGTTTAATAGTACACTTATAAGGTATTTAAATTTTAATGATACAATTATGCAACTCTAGGCTCAATAAAGATTTTCGCATTATTTTGGTGGAATTTATCTTCTTTTTTTTAAAAGATCTTCATATTTTAAAACTTCACTTTTGGATATTTTTTTCTCCTATTTTTGTAAATTTAAGTGACTTTTGGATGCATGCACATTATTTTTTTTGGTTTACCATGTGATCTGAACGAAGTTTCCACCGTTTCTTAGCAGTAACTATTTTAGGAGTAGCCCATTAGAGCGGACATCCACGACGACTTTTGCTCTATTGACACATTGACCCGTTGGCAGCCTTTTCCTTTTTGGCGGTCTCACTCACCTATTAGTATTTGATGGAGCCCACCTTAATCCAGCCTATATGTAGCTCTTTCTGTGATTCAACTCTCATTGAGAGTATCAATTGTTAAGACTTAAGTCGATGAGGAGATCATTTTTATCTACCTAGTGTGTGACTCCTACCATTGCCACACACTTTAAAGAGCCGTCGTCCACAATGGCTTTCACTTTAACAACACTGACCCAATGTTAGCGTTTTCCTTTTTGGCGACTTCACTCACCTATTAATATTCAATGGAGCACCTTAATCTGTCATATATGTAGCTCTTTCTGTGATCCAACTCTCAACAAAAGCACCAATTGTTAGGACTTAAGACTACAAGGAGAACCCAATCCAAAGGACTAGTCCATTAGGTGGAAGAACCTCATGGTTTAAGTATCACGTCAAACACTTTTATCTACTCGATGTGGGACTCCTAAGTACAAATTGATCTCCGCCAAAGAACCTGTGGGACACACAAATGGGATCTCCGATTGCCATATGAATTTGCTATTTAGGTAGCAAGAACATTGTATTTGTTGGCACATTACTAGAAACTCTCGATTTTCCTGCGGAATTACCTGCGGATTTTGGTATAAATTCTGCATGAGATGTGTTTCCTGCGGATTTTGGTCCCCAGGTAATACCATCGTGGGTAATCTAGGATCCGCAGGTAAAGTACATTGGCATGAAGAGTGAAAAAATCCGCAGGAAACGTTCAGTCAGGTTTTGAGGACTTTTTTGTCTGCAAGCGCGTCGTCACAAAAGCCGCAGGAAAGTTCGCCGGAAATGAGAAATCCGCTGAAAATGCCGCAGGAAATTGTTTTATTTATTTTAAAAAAATAATGCAGTCAATGCATTTCAGAACGATAAAAATATGAATTATAGAAAAAAATCACAGAATATTCAATAATAAGCCACTTTGTGTTATTCATAAAAATTCAAGACTTATTCATTCCATCAAATCGATATGTTAATATAGTATGGTAATATTACTAGATTGAAACAAGCTTCCCTATAATGACAGAAACCTAGAGTCAATAATGTGTCAAAGATGAGCTACTGGACTTCCCTCTTCTAAGACAGTGGTGACATCATCAAACTTAGTGTTTTTTCTCAATGACATAAACTTCTCACGTGCCTACAACATGATTTTCAAAATCAATCAACGAATAAATACAACAACCACGATTTCAAACTCGTGATTGCAATTTCAAGAGCATGAAACATTACCTGCTTCGTGTATAATTGAGACAACTTCATTACCTTAAATTGCTATAGTCTAAAAAACTTCATTACCTTAAATTGCTATAGTCTAAAAAACTTCAATATAAGAAGGTTCAAATACTATTATGCTATAGTCTAAAAAACTTTCAGATTAATTGAGACAACTTCATTACCTTAAATTGCATTCTTCATTGTTTTTATGGCAGCTTTTACACCAGCACCCGTTCTTTCCGTAACTTTCTTGTTACAAGTCTTACATGCACGATACTACATTTCTTGAAATGACACTGTGAAATAGGCATAGCATATCATGACAACACAACATATCACAGTGCACTTCTTCAAACAGAACCAAATTGACCAAATCCAACTGTAATCCAATACATTGCGGACACCATATATAGTTTTCAGTTTATTTAGGTTTACCTTAAGACATAAGTGATCATTGAAGTGTTAAGGAGAGCTTATAACATGCCACGATGCCCATAAGCTATTTATAGCTTATTTCTACTAGCTTCCAATGACAGCTAATGAAAACAACTTAGTACTATATGAAAATAAATTTAACAACAAAACACAGAAATCTTGACAAGTCATGTGTTTTTTTTTTTGTCAAGTAGTCTATTGGGTAAAAATTTTTGAGATGAATAAGTGCGGTCGAACTTCGACTCAAGTAGTCGATTTTATATTAAAATGCATTGTCTTTATCAACTAAGTTATGTTCAAGAAACCAAGTCATGCATTTTAACTCATCCCCTAAAAAAAGTGTTTTAACTCGTTATATAATGATACAATTCATTATTGGATGCATGTGTTAAAACTTTTTTAAATCAACGATATATATCAATTAAAATTCTAATGTAATTTGTTTACCCTTTGGATCCTTTCACTGCCAATTCACCTTTTTTTTCCTACCCAAATTACCGAGAAAATGTTTTGGTTTAAAATATTTATTTGATTGTTCCTTTTTAATTATTGTCCAAAAAATCCAATTCACTTTTTTTTCTGTCTCATTTATATTATTGTAAAAACAAAATTGTTTTTTTAATTGAAAAATAAAAAATTATTAAACCGATCTTACAAACACAACAATTAAAGATAAGAAAACCAGCTTCAATGAGCTTAATCATGCAACGTTGTGGGGGAACTTGAGAAAGAGAAATGGAGAAAGAGAGTGGAAAATCGGAGCTTAATTGGAGATTGAATCGATGAACAGTGAAATGCAGAAGATGGAAAATTGGAACTTCAATCGTACATGGAGAAAGAGTGTCCGGAAGGGAATTAATTTTTTTTTCAAAGGAATTGAATTGGCTTAGTGAAATGGGCTTGTGTTTTTTAGACTTTAGTGAGTTTTATTTTTTAACATTGTTTTTCTCACATAAAAATTTGCTAAAAATCACATGAAACTCTTTCTTTTTTGTGTAAGTCATAAATATACACTATTCGTTTTTAAAAAGAACATACAAGATTATTAATTTACTTTTTAAAAAAATTATTAATTTACTTATAGGAAAAAAATATGTCTTAAACTCTTTATTTATATTTTTACTTTTAATCAAAATTAAAATTTTATAAAAAAATAGCGTTCATAATTTTCAAACGTTAGCGAAATAAAAAGAGCGAAAAGACGGGCACGTGAGTACATGCTCCATCATGGTCAAAACTGAAATCTGGGAGGAAGCATTCATCACAAGTACTTTTTTGTCTTTTCATTTAATTTTTTTAGTCTTACTGAGGAGAGAACTCAACGTCGTAAAATGTTCTTTTGGAAATATGAGTGATTGATGAAGTTTCATGAAAGTTGTACACTAAAGTTACTGCTAGATCTAAATCAATGGCCAAGGTTTTGACACATTTAAACTTTCATTCACTCACCACCAGGTGGTAGTCTAAAAAAGTTATTCCACATTAATATGTCAGTTGAAAATATCAAGCTTATTTGCAAGTATGAACATTTGTTGTTTAATTTATTATTCTACACATTGCATTCTTTCGGATTGTAAATAGAGATAGAGGTTATTATGCACTATACCAACAAACAATACCCTGATTCAGATCTCATTGATTTCATTAAAGTAGGAAATAGTTTCTATGTGGTTTAGACAGGACAAACTGTGTATGTACAATTAACAAATAAATTGCACTTTTTGTATGCACAATTAACAAATAAATTACACTTTTTGAAGTCACATCCTTTCACTGTATTCGGTTTATCTAAGCAGCCATTGAAATTCTATTACATTCCAATTATTGTTGGTTATTTTGTTCTAAATTCAACAAGCAATGCTCAATAATATATCCACAGAAACCAATTCAACATTGCGACATGCTCATATTTGTGTGGAAAAAAGGAAAGGAAAATTATTTACCATACTGCTAACTACTTTTGTTTTTTGCAGTCTAACAAGCATGTACGGTACGACACAAAGAAAGAAAACTATATAGGTTAATTCTTTGTTATTTGTAGTCTAACAAACATGGACGATACCACAGAAAGAAAGAAAAAGCTATATAGGTTATTTGGTTATTGTTTTTTGTGAATGAACAAAAATGAAGTGTGAATGCCGAAGAATTTTGGAGTTAAGAACAATAAAGAGAAGGGATCACAGAAGGTAATATGGAAGGTTATTTAAGATTCCGCTTTCACAAAGGGGAGACATATTCTTGACATTATTTTGGTTTCTAATGAGGTGGTTGATTTTGAGAAGGCTTGTGACTAGGTCAGAGTTGAAAGTATTTAGGATACACATTAAATATGAGAAAAATAAACATTAATCACTCATGTTAACCTTAATTTTTGGTATATTTAAATATATTATTATAAGTTAAAATTGAAATATGATATTATATATAGTCAAATTCTCTAAAAGTTCATGTTAAATATTAGACGAGAGTTTAATCTCATTAATCAATTAGTTTGCTAATTTTTTTTAAACTTAGATCACATTACTTATTTAAAGATGTTCATACGAAAGAGACTTTTAAACATGCTAGAAAGTTATATCACGCTTTCAAAAGAACAGACTCGCGTTTAAAAAATAAGTTTATGACATGTTGCAGGTATAACAAGTAAACAACCAACCATGTCCCTAACTTATGCATTCTTAATTCTTTCTTACTCAGTCCCTCAAGTAAATCAAAATAATAATTAGTTCTTAAAAGTTTTAATATCTATCTCGTTAGTCTTTAATATTTTGTCAAGTTTCTCGTATTATTTATGAAGCACAAACACCTTTAGGTCTAGGACAAGGTGTGTCGTGGTGTCCGATACTCCTATGACACATGTTGTACATGTGTCAGGCAACTAAAACCGGATAAAATTGTTTTTTTTATATACTTCGACACTCGTACACCGTTGTCTCATACCTAAATAACACTCATACGAGCCGTGTCAAACAACTTAAACAAATGTCTAAAACTTATTTTTCTCTCTCTCTTGGTTTCACACACCGTAGCTACAAGAGTTACATATGTGTTGATAAATGTTGATTAATGTGGGAGTCATAGAAATTAAAGTTGAATACAACGTTTTTAACTTTTTTTTTTATCGTAGATAAATAAATAAAAGTCAAATACTATGATATCTTGTTTAAAATCTTTTTTCAATAAAATAAATTTCTCAAGTTAAATTCTTATATGTGTATTTTGATTTTCATTTTATACTGTCACTAAATAAATTAATATATATGTAGCGGTGTCGATGTCCAATAAATTTTACTTTAGCGGTGTTGACGTGTCCGTGTTGGAGTCCATACTTCATGGCATATTATACCACAAGAGACTAACATGACATATTTAGCAAACATTAAAGGCTACTTCATATTTTAATTCACTTGAAGAAATACAAGAGATATAAGTTTGAAGAAATAGAAGCTTCTTATCATCAACTTTACCACAGCTTATCTCTAGTGGTTATAATGATTCTACTACATGATCGAAACCAATGATGTTTTAGATAAACATTACCCTCAAATCTCAAAAAACCACCGTTACTCCAAATCTCATATCTCAAAAAATTTCAATGTCTGTTTTGGCGAATTTTAAATAAAAGAATTTATTGTCTGGCTAACAAATTTTGTCTATCATTTCAACAATATTGGTTGAGTAAACCAATCTAGAACAAACGAAAAATATGGGAGACCACAAGTTTTTTTTCCTCCCTATTATTAGCAATATACGTTGACATTATCATCTAAACATGTATTATATATACTTACAATAGTTCACAAATAAAGACTGTGAAGGAGGAAAATAAATACAACTAACAATAACAAAGCAAAGAGTTTTACATTTTGAAGAAACTAAAATGGAAAACAAAATTGTTGCATTGTTGTTGTTAGTGTGCCTTGTAGGTGTTCAAAGTGTGAGCTTTGAAGATTGCATGATTTATTGCAACCGTACTATGCTATTATTTCCCAAATCATTTGCAGAATCGATGTGCAAATTGCGCTGTGAAACAATCGGGTGGTCAAATGGGTGGGATTGTAAGTTTCACGCTATCATTTTGTTATGCTCCATTTCTTAGAAAATTGAATTTAGTGAAGAGGCATTTTTTTGAAGAAATGAAAAAGAGTTTATAAATGAAAATAGAAGTAGAAGATTAAAAGCTGAAGACAATGACTCTAAACTTTTATGTCTAAAATTTAGATTTAGTCTTTAGATCTTAACACCTTTTTAATCAAGTGCTTTGTTATTGGCTCGGCTGATGCCCTAGATCATATTTTAATATTTGAAAATGTTTATTATGCAAGCTGCTAGTTTAATGGAAGTAAAAGACGACTCAAGGAAGAATGGTCTACTTGAATCTCAGACAAATGATCCGGTCCCAAGACCCACAATTCATTGAGAAAGGCACAATTAAAGGGATTGAAGAATGAGATATTTGTAGAGGTGGGCAAAAAAACCAAAAACTGAACCAAACTGTTGAACTGAACCGATCCAAACTGGTATTGAACTGAACCAGTACATAAAAAATCTGAACCGAACCATACTTAGAGGTTCAGTTATAAACTGAACCGTTTTTGAAAAAGAAAAAAAAAACTGAAGTTAATCTAAAACTGAACCAAAAAACGTGTTGATTCATTTCACTCCCAAATCAGATCGCAATCGCAAAATCTCAGATCCGCAAAATCCACCGTGTTCCGTACGGTTTCCGGCCACCACAACCTTGCTCCGCGGTGGAATTCCACCTGGTTTCAACAACTCAGGTAAATTTCAATCTCTCTGCAAATTTTGATCTCTCTGTATTCTATTTGATTATGAGCTGCGAATTTCGAATTTCGACTTTTTGATTATGTGTTGCAATTCCTTTTATGTTTGGTTATTGCTATTGAGTTAGATTTAGGCATTGTTTTGATGAATGGCTTAATTTGCAGCTTATTTATAAGCACTTATTTATAAGTTGTTTCATTAACCAAATATAAATAGCTTAATTTGCAACTTATCTATAGGCACTTATTTATAAGCTTTGCAACATAGCATATATTACAAAGCTTTTTATCTGGTAGGAATAAAAACTTCATAGTCAGGTAGTGACATCTGAATTAGTTCACAAGTAACAAACATAATCATGAACTGGAATTGCACAGACCACTTTTTTTCTGTCATGAAAATATCACTAAACTATACTTTAGTACATACATATCTGCATGTTTGGTATGAGACAAAATATAGGATGCCATTGATCTGGATCATTCAAGTGCCTTTGTCCCAAATGGATAATGCATTTAATTTTTGAGTTATGACAAAGAAACATGTTTAGCTATTGTCAATCTGGGTATATGTTTCTAGTTTTGGCATTCTTCTTCCTTAGCGTGTAACCCAAACTATAGAGCTTTAATATTTGGTAGTCCAGTCCAAAGGTAAAATCAATTCATGATATTCTCTGATCTGCTTGATGCTTCTTATCCCATTGTCACCATCAATCTCAACATGATCTTATGTTGAGATGGCTAGATGATCAGCCAAACAAATCAGTTGTTTTTCTATGTTTTGGAAGCATAGGTTTTAAATTTCTTCCATCTCAAATAAGAGAAATAGCAATAGGACTTAAGCATAGTGGAGTTAGGTTTTTGTGGGCTAAGAATGCTGAGAAAAAAGGGAGTACCAGAAGGGTTTTTAGAAGGGATGGAATTGGAAGGTAAGGGAATGATATGTGGATGGGCCCACAAGTTGAGGTTTTGACACATAAGGCTATTGGTGGATTTGTTTCACATTGTGGATGGAATTCTATTTTGGAAAGTTTGTGGTTTGGTGTGCCAATATTGACATGGCCTATCTATGCAGAACAACAACTCAATGCTTTTAGGTTGGTGAAGGAATTGGGATTAGCATTGGAGTTGAGAGTGGATTATAGAATAGGTAGTAAAGATCTTGTTATGGCTAGGAATGCGGTTGTTAGTGGTGGCTCTTCTTTCATTTCTGTTTTAAAACTTATTAATAATATGATAGGAAGCAACTGATAATGATTTTTTTTTCTACATAGTTAGAGTTTCCCTTTCTTGGAATCAATGAATAAAGAAGTCTTTCAAATGGAAATAGTTGTTATTTGTGTGAATCATTTGACAAGTTTACTGTTCTTTCTTTCTTTCTATTCAGTTTTGCTTTTCTTTGGAGGGTTTATACAATAGTTTATTAACAGCTGAACTTAAGAAGTAACTTGAAATTTCAATACAGTTATTTTGACTATCAAAGATTTAATTCTAAAACAGCCTGATATACTTTTAATATAATGAAGTAACTTAGTCGGATATCAAGTATCTAGAAACCTAGGTTAATATATCTTACTCTTATTACTTTTCAGTTCCTTTCATCTTGAAACAAACCTAGCTTAATTCTCTACTAGCGTCAGGTCTAATAACCGGATCTAGATTATATTAATTGCTAGGATAATTCATCAATAGATTGAGGGTTACGCCTTGTATGACATATGCCTAACGTTCTTGAACAGTTGGTGTTCATCAGTTTCTTAATTAGATTAGAATAATAGAACCTCTATGATAACAGTGATTTTTCACTAATGTTGATTATAAACTTGTTCAGTTCTAGCACTCCTACTACATAGGAGTCCTTTATATTTGTTAATAGATGGTAATTTAATTTCATAGTCTGCATTTGGATGGTTTAGTTTTCTGGTGTAGTATCATAGTCTGCATTTGATAATAGATGGTAATTTAATGCCACATAAGTTTGCTAGTTATTACTTGAGATTTTATTTGCCTGAGCTTTGAGTAAACTTGTGTTTTGTGACATAAGGAAAATGAATGTGTATTTTTCAGTTATGGGCTTGGTGAGTTTAACTTTGGTCCATGGTTCAATATTTTTCTGCTATAACAGAGGGAAGATAATAGATAGTTTGTGAAAATAACTTGTCCCCTTTTGTGCTATTGTAATAACTTGTCCCCTTTTGTGCTATTGTGATAAGAATGTGCATATATGTTAGCTTCTAATAATATTTAATATAATTTTTGCAGAGATGATTTCTTCATCGTCTTATGGAATGACATCAACTAGTGTGGTTAATCTCGATGATTGATGTTGGTTGCTAATTGATGCAGAGTTTTTTTTGACAACAGTTTGGTTTAGTTTTTTTTCAAGTGAAACAGTTCACTGTTTTAAAGAACAGTTTCAGTTCAGTTCGAGTTGTTACATTACAGTTCGGTTCAGTTCTAACGAACTGAAAAACAGTTCAGATCAGTTCACATGCAGTTTTGGTTCAAAACCAAACTTTGCCCACCCCTAATGTTGACAATAGCCATTTATTTCATAAGATAATCGTTAATTTATAAATTTTTAAAGCAAGAGTACCGGTACACCTCAATTTCTACCACAAAGCGAGTCACACCAGGCTCCAAAAAGTCCAAACTTGTTTGATTCACTACCTCCAAGAAGCACCATAACTGAAGAAACACCTGACTAACTATAAAAGAAAACAAGTGAACATTCCCATATGGGATGGGCGACTATAGAACGTTCAATGGGTTTTTTCTAGATTACTCTATCCAAATTAGTGGGTAAATACCCTCTACTGACTTGGACCAATTAAAATGAACAATGTGAACTACATTAAATAAAGTCAAACATATAATTACATTTTACGTATTTTAAATATATTTTTGTTATTTACATATTCACCCCACATTCAATTAATGGGTTTTTATGTTTTAAATCAAGAAATCTAATGAAATCTCTCGTCACCTCATTTCAATTGTTTAAGCATATTTTATTTTATTTTCTTTACCGTTTTTTTGTTTCATCTCTTCTTTTTCTGCAAATCTTTTTACACTATTTTTTTTTTAGAATTTTTTTTCACTATGTCTTAGTGTTTTTTCAATCTTGGTTCTTCTTTTCTGATAAATTCACAAAATCCTTTTGTTTAAAAATATATAATGTTTATTCATCATGTCAAAAAACTAACTTTATATATTTCAAAAAAATAAAAATAAACATTATATTTTCCAAGGATAGAATATATTAGTCTAAAAATTATTTTCTTTGATAAGAATAAAAAAGGTATTGGTCTAAACGTTATGCAATTAATGAATTTAAAACACTTTTTTGTTAAAAAATATATTTTAAAGCATCTAAATTTCTAAAATCATAGAACTTGATTTTTGTTATATGGATTTTTTTTTACCGTGTACAAGTTTGCACATGTTAAACTTACATATATTAAAAAGTTTAAAATAGTAAAATTATATCGGAACTTGTGTATTATATATTAAATATACAGATTTTGTTATACTTTTAGTTTCTTTTGTTAATTTATATTTTCAATAAAAAGTAATCAAGTATTTATATTTTTTTATTTACATGTGTCGCTCCCTTGTTAATTTTATTTTACTCTAATTTTTATTTTCTAAAATTTATTTTCTATTTAGCATAGAAATATCACCAAATTATCTTTGGATCCAAATTATTAAATAATGTTTAACTAGTTATCACTTCTTATCTTTTAGCATCGTAATTTAATTTAAATTTT
>Ga0315913_1001666_pt1 | contig 24948 bp, 11 predicted proteins | sample MpolsnodulesMG_FD_207736 | JGI IMG/M metagenome (GOLD analysis project Ga0315913, IMG submission 207736) | Medicago polymorpha root nodule microbial communities from Los Angeles, California, United States - small nodules | ecosystem: Host-associated > Plants > Roots > Nodule | place: USA...
CCCCCAACATAATGTTGAACCGGAATATGATACCACTGTTGGGCCTTATTGAGGAATCAACATTGATTTGATTCGACATATTGCAGAAAGAAAAACCACACAAAGTGAGAATGATACCACATCTTCATCGAAAAATTGAAGACTTAAATATGAGTTTTATTAATTTATTTGTTGTTCAATCTCCACTTTTTTATTCAATATTGGACTTTAACCAACACTTGATACATCAGACTATTTTCTCCCTCAAATATATCAAAATTCTAGCCCGTGCTTGGCACGGGTGTCCATACTAGTACAAATATCATTTCTCTTAATTTAATTTCTGGTTTTAAACATAAGTGAATCATGTTTAAATTCCGAAAAATAAATTCCGAACTAGATTGTTACTTTTTCTGGATTTTACAATCTGGAATTATGTTTTTTCAGATTTTTTTAACTTTAGTCTTCCAAATTTGTAAAATAAATGCAAATTACAATAAAAAAACAAAAATAAAAACAACAGAAAGATAAAAAGAAGTCATTTTATTAATACATGAATAAGAATTACAATAATGTTGAAACTTTTTAAGCTTATTACATAAGAACCTAAAACTAAATATAATCTCGTAAGAGCCCAAGAACAGGGAAGCCATAGGACATACCAGTAGCTTCACTGTTGGAGGGGAGACAGAGGAGGGGGGAGGGGGTTGGTTCCATCCTCATTGATCGTTCAAACAATCCCTGAAAAGCTCCAAAGAGGTCTCTTTCTATGAAAAGCCAACGATGAAAAACCATGGTTGCAACTGAGGAAGAGGAGGAGAGGTTGGTGTGACAAATTGTGGAGGGTTTGGAGGGTATTTATAGGGAGGGAGTGGTTGCATAAAGTGTATCTACACTTAATGCAGTCAAAAAACGTGTAAAAACATGTTTTTTGACATGACCACCGTCCAAAACGTTTGAAACATGTTTTGTATGTGGTCCAGAAGAAACTAATGCAGTCTGGATTATATAATCCGGACCGTACATGATTTCCGTAATATATAATCCGGAATAATACGATAATAGATGAAAACAATGGGAAACTTGACAATTTCTGTAGGGTGAGGGTTGGTTCAGATTCTATAATCTGGAAAGCTTCAACATTGGATTCTTTTGAGTGGTCCACAATGCACCGACAATTTATGCGGTCTACAACGCGCAGATAACTCTATAAATAGGGATCCCTGTTTTCATTACAAGTAAACTACATCAGAAAAAAAAATCATGGAATTCCCTGACTTTGATCCGAACACCAAGCTAGCGGCAGTCTACTACAACGGTGAAAAATCACCGCATCTGTTTAGGATTCACAACGATGTCACCCTCTCCGGGCTGAAGGACCAGTTAGATCAAATAAACCGTCAACTCAACCACAGAGACACGAGGAGGGTGGTCGGTGTTGAATATCGATGTTCTTTGTCTGACTCAGTCGGATCACTTCGGTTCAACCGGATGAAACTCATAAACGACGACGACGTGAGAACCATATTCTCTGTCTTTGGTCAGCACAAAACTAGAGGACCGATCGAGTTGGATGCTTCGTTGGTTAGATCTGCTGAACAAATTCTAAAAAGTTTGACCCGGCCCAGGAACTACAAAGAGATCAAGGCTCTGCTGGAGGGACCAGAGAAAGAAGTTAGTTTAGATGATCCGTGATAATGTGCTATGTTTTAATTAATCGCGTTTTTTGTGTTGTTTTAATTACGTGTTAGTTGTATGTTGTTGAATTAAGTTGTTGCATTATGTTTTGAATAATATATATTATTTAAACTTTCGTTATGTTTTAATTTACGTCAAAGATGTTCATTTAATCGATAAAATAACCAAATATATGCATTCCGGATTATGAAATCCGAATTCACATAGGGCGTAAGTGTATTCTGGATTACTAAATCCGGAATACTTCAGCATAGGATTCTTTTGTATGGACCACATTGCACCAAGAGTTTATGTGGTCCACAACATCCAAAGACCCCTATAAATAAGTGCTCTCCGGTTTTCAGCTTTAATACCAGCAAAACACACAAACACACCATAGAAAACCATGAAATTTTTTGTCATTGTGCTGAGGATCTTTGTCATGCTACCGCAAAATAGATAGCTATCTATGTGACAAATAGATTGCTCTCTATGTGCCAGCATGCTGAAAATCCTCAACATGCTTTCAAAAATATATAGTTACTCCTTGTTGCCTTCTTGATAGATAGATAGATAACTCAAAAATATCAAGAGGTTGCTATGAGTTAGATCTTGCTGCATGCCAGATGAATATGTCATTTGGCAAGACAGCATGATCTAACTCAAAGAAATCCTCTTGAAACACCAAACGAATATGATGAATATGTTGTTTTTATTCTTATGTTACGTTACGTACCTTTGTTTTATTTTTTCCCAAGCCATTCGCCACGAAAAAGCTCCAGAATACAAGGTCTGATGTTGTCCGGATTGTAAAATCCAGACAAACTTTATGCATTCCAGAATATTAAATCCGGAACCCTTCAGTTTATTTTTGGACAGTGACATTTCATCAAAGGTTTGACCGATTAGTGGAGTTTTAATGCGCTTTTTGGATGGTTTTGAATGACAAACACGTTTTCCTTGACTTCCAAATGACCTTGGACTTGTTTTAGGCTATAAATAGGCTTGCATGTTCACCAAATTCCTTCATTCTTCACTTCATCTCTTTTATTTCAATTTCTTCAAATTTTTTAAGTTTTGTAGGAGTGTTTGCAGTATCATGGTTATTGTTGACCGTTCATATGACCCCTGCAATTGCATTGCAGCTTATGCGAGGGTTATATAACGGTCAACAGAGACCCTTGACATCAAAAAAAGACACTAAAATTTTATTTCGACGTTGTCCGGATTTTAAAATCTGGAGTGCACTAACAATCTGATTCGAAAAATAAAATCTGGACCAGGGGTATTTTTGTCATTATTGCAGGACGTGTAAGAAGGCAACAGGGTGGGAAAAGTAACATTCTTATTTTTATATCATATACTTTACCTTTAAAATTTGAATTGATTGCAATGTTCGGCACCGGCACCAATAGGATTGTGAAGTTACCATTAACTGTACAGTACCCATATACAAGCCTAAGGTAAAGTTACCACTCAGTGTGGCACAAAAGTTACCAATTCGGAATTTGGTGGCAGCCTCAATTCACAATTTGGTGGTACCGAATTTTGAATTTGTAATTTTTTTTATATATAATATACTTTACCTTTGGAATTTGAATCAGTTGCACCATTCGGAACCCATAGAATTGTGAATTGAGGCTGTCACCGAATTTTGATGTAGTGATTTGTAGAATTGTCAGGGCTGAAGAAGCCTAAGGTAAGGTTACCACCCAGTGTCCTTGATAAACTGAGTTGATGTAAATGTAATAATGGTGTATATGGCAACACTAACATCTAGAAAATTAAACATAGCATGATCAAAATGAAGAACAGAAACATATTTGTGTAATTGTTGAAATTCATTACTGAGAAACATATTTCATCTTGAGACTCCTTGGCCATGCTAATAGTCAACAACAAGGTTTGATGTGTGACTTTGCAAGTGCGTATATAGTTCAGTATCATGGAGATGGACCACTTTTATTCAATGTTGTATTTCATCTTGTAACTTAGCTAAGTACTAGTAACTAATAAAACTATCTTATGCATTCTTTTATGTTGTTTAAAATGACTTTCATTATTTTTGGTATTTTATACAATCTAAACCAATATTATTTTAGGATGAAGAATAATCAAAACATACACGATACTAGGTTCTGTATAACAAAGAGAACAAAGGGATTAACTTGACTATGAAGCAATACTTTTCCAAATTAATATCTGGTACACCACCTTGCGCGTGTTTATTAATATTTTAAAGCACACTATGAAGGATATTTCATTGTTACAACAACATAATTAAACCTTGTCTTATCTTGCATCTTTTAGGAAACATATTTTTGGTTATTCAAGCAGGTATATTAAGATCATGAAATCGTCATATCCAAATCGAACTACCAGAAGTGAATTCATAGAGCAGGAGAAGTGTGTTTAAAGATTTTATGACAATGTCATAGAGCCAAAATGAACAAATTTATCTTAGTGAGTGAAGCAATATCCAAAAAAAAAATAGGAGGTTTTTCTCTCATAGTGAGTAGCCTTCAGGTTTTTCTCTTTCTATGAGAAGTCATCTTCCCCTTAGAATTGTTGGTAGATCCGCCAACCAATGGAGACTATCCTTCGAAGTTACAGAGGAAGCTAGTTCACATGATGATTTACAATTACAACTCTATTTGGTGGAACATTTTTTAAGTGAAATCAATCATGCAGTACTCCGTACCATACAACATTGCCGGTCTGACTGCTGTCCGATAGAACTTTCCTTTCAGCTTAGTAATACTTTCTTATCACACAAAACACCTGAGGCTCTTCTCCATTTCAACCACCCAACTTGAATACGATGATTTACATCTGCTTCTATTTCTCCGTCATTTTGTATTATGGACCCAAGATATTTAAACCGTGTAACTTGGGGTATGATATGATCTCCAACTTTCACCTCCAAGGTAGACGCACTTCTCCTTTTCCTGAAGTTACATTCCAGATACTCCGTCTTGCTTCTACTCACGCGGAAACCATACGCTTCTAAGGCTTGCCTCCAGGTCTCTAGCCTCCCATTTAACTCCTCCCTCGACTAACCAAGCAAGACTGCATTGTAACATAGGCCTTGGTATTGGTAAAGTGAGATTTATAAGGAAGACTATGTAATTCGGTTAATGGGGAAAACAAATACATATCAGGAAGAAAAAAACCTAAGAACAAAGTCAAGCATCTCTCTGGTAACTAAAAAATTCATTATATGCAATGCACAATCTAATACTGCAATAACATTTGCATAGTACTGATAACAAGCTCAACCACACAGAAAATATTAAAGAAAAGGTCAATAAATGAAGGTTATATAAGACTAAAATATTTGAGTAAAGAATTCCTTTCTCGTCTTTCTTTACTTTTTCTCATTATTGTGTTAACAAAGGAGCTTAGCAACCTAAATGATTTTCATTGATACTAGATATTCAAATTAGCAGAAAAGAAACCGAGTCTTAATATTCTGTAGGCCTTGATTTCAATAACTATAGCAAGTGGATGAAAGACTTCATGAGAAACAATTATTGATTAAATTCTAAAAGCTACCTTAGTGAGGATGATATTATACCTGACTCATAGTCTTGACTCTCGAGCGAAATACAAACTAAAACCCCGCAACCTATTTTCCTTTAAAATCATGATGGCGTTATACGACTATAGTCGTCCTACTCTAGTCTATGTAGCAAATTTTGATATCCATTACTCCTGCCCACAAGACGCCAGAAAATGACATTCATTGATACAAGTCATGTAAAACATCACCAATGAGATAAGAAATGAATAAGTTGAAAGGATCTAGCATTAATCTAATATATGAAACCCAATATATATTTGAAAATCTAAATGACAATGAAGTCAAAATGAAACAGAGGTCATGCCTTATAATAAAACCATCAAATCTTAGCATTGCATTCATAGAATCTAATATAAAAAGCAGACATATAACTATTGCAGCTATACCCTAACTGTCATCAATCAAATAAGAGTTTACATGTTGTTGAGGCCCTTGTCGACGAAGCTAATTTTGTTATCATTTGGTGCTTGGTATTTATATCTATGGAAGAGGCACTCTTAATTGTCATGACGTTCAATACTTTCGCATTCTGCATAATATAGTTTGCAAATTGAACCTCACATTTCATGCTGTTACAACCTTTAAGCATGCACGTTCTGAGTTGTGTTGAAAGGCATTCTGGAGCAACAGTTGGATCCATCCAATTATCCACAACTTCATTTCCATTCGGAGAATCCTGTCCATGATTGAAATAGTTTTGTTATAAAATAAAATATGTAAAAATTTGTTAAGGTAAAATAAAATAAAATCTTAAACAAGAACAAAACCTGATTAATGGTAAGATTTTGAAGTTTGGGACAACGTCTCAACACTTCTATCACCCACTTCCACTTCTCACATCCTTTATGTATAAGAATAAGTTCGATTAGATTTTGAAACACGGGGAAATGGCTGTAACCGTCCTGCAGTGATATACAAAAGTTAGAAACGAAATAAAACCAAATTTCTTTTAAACATTTATTGGAGAGTCATATAATATTCTTACCAGGTCTACACACAGAATCTTTGCCCTGCAAAGCAAAGAAAACAGAACATTTGCCCTAGAAGACAATTCTGAAATGCTTGCTCTAATCAAATTCGGTAAGCATTGAAAGTTTTCCGCTAAAACAATTGACTCGTCGTCATTCCTTTCATATATCCATTCTATTTGCAATTCCTCTAAAACGGGACATCCTGAAAGAAACTTTATGAAATGTTCAAGACATTCGAATCCCACATGATATAGATGAAGAGATTTTAGTAGAGGGAAATCTACAACCAATTGAGAAAGGTCATTCACTTTTAACCCAGACAACCGAAGAACGACAAGGGTCCTACAACTGAAAATACTAAGAGGTAAATTGACTCTAACGAAAAGCATGCTAGATAATTCGAGATTGAGGTTCTCGATTCCTCCTCGTTGCACTGCAGCGTAGACAAATCGATTGATATCGTGTGAGTGATGGGTTGAAGTTTTTGAAGATTTGAGGTGGAATGATCGGATGGGTAACGTGGTGTCTAATGAGAGAAAGACGTAGGACACAAATCTGAAAAAGGAGTCGTAGTTTGGGAAGGATTTGTCGTCGAAGTGGAGAGTGGGAAGTGAGAGCCATAATGGTTTCCATCTCTTTGAGAGGACGCTTGTGGCAGCAGAGAGTTTGTTTGGGAGAAATGAAAGTATGTGATGTATTATGGGATCCGGTAATGCGCTAATCCTATCTTCACTTGAAATTGATCGTGACATCTCAAACTCAAACCCTACTCTTCAAAATCAGAGTTCTAAACAAAATCGATCTGTTTAGAAATTGAGGTTCGAAACAACTATATAGCTAAATCATGAAATCATGGTAATCAAATTGAACCAAAATACCTAAATACCTTTGGAAAACGATTGAGAAAAGGATTAGAAGGAATGTAGGTGTTTTGTTGAGAGTGGTGAAAGAATGAACGAGGGTTTTGGAAGATGTATGGGAAAAGAGAACGGTGTCGTATGATGTGAATCTGTGGGTTCATTTAATTTAATAGAAACTCGTTCTCGCTTCTTCAACAGGCCAAACGGTGTCCTATAATGTGAGGAAAGTAAGTAAAGAAATAAGAACAAGAATAAAGTAGAGAGAAGTGGAGGAGGAGAAAGAAAGTGAATAGAGATGATTCTATTATTCCTTTGTAGTGTTCAATTAGGTTACATGAGCTCTATATTTATAGAGAAATACAATGATTTGGGAAACAAGCACTAATGACCCGAAAAGCAAGCATAATATAGCCCAATAAGCTAATAGTATGACCCAATTCCTATATCGACATCCACTTATAATATTCATAACACTCTCTCTTGGATGCCCATCGAGGATATACCTCATTAAAACCTTATTAGAGAAAAACCAGCTGGAAAAAAAATTCTAGTGAAGGAAAAAGAGTACAACCTCATTTTGTATGATAATCTTCCTTGTTAAAAACTTACCAGGAAAACCCAATGGGATAAAACCTTGGTTAAGGGAAAAAGAGTGCAGAACAAATTTATGTCTCCCCCTCATAAAGACACTCGTATATAAGACGAAGAAAGTCAAATAGTCTTCTATTCTAGTTACTCAAAAGCTTTACTTGACGGTGACTTTGAAGAGAGATTTGATTTATCTCCATACCCTTCTTCAAATGAGCAGTGCTTGAGATATTATCTTCATATTGAGTTGTTGAAAGAACATTCTCCAATTCCTTGATCATGTTGTTTCCCTTAGATACAAAATGTATGTTTGAATTTGTTACGATATCCGTATTTACTAATATTTACAAAAAAAAAAAACAAAATACCACAATACATATAATTAACAAAATACATTAAAATGGACATATGATGTCATTTTTTCAATTTCTCACGAAAATTAACTCTATCAGAGAGTTTCATATACTCATCACTATCACGTGAGTCATACAACTATATTGCAACATATCTTACATATAAATTGAGCCTTTCATGTGATGTTAAACTTAATCAAACAAAAAAAGTTCTTGAATTCACTTCAGGTGAATATGTCTCTTAAACATATATCAGCTCACTTCCGGTGAATATATCAAACTCTTTACATATGTATTTTATCAATGTAATTCTCTTTCGCGCGAAAAATTGTATATATCTAATTAACTTCACATCTTCAAGTGTGCGGACTACAAGTCCAAAAAGTTTAGCTTTACAAAGCGAGTTTGATTTTCAAAGAATTGTCTCTTTCCATCTGCAGATATTTTCTTTTTCTATAATCTTTTATTGACTTTAATTCATGATCCTCATTATCACTCATCACATATAACGCTATATTATATGCAAAAACATCATCAACATTGACTTTCATTTTGGTTCCACCTCATTCCATTCATGACATAATTTTCTGAGATCTCTTTATTTTTCATAAATTTTAAGTACCTGATCAATTCTTCTCGAACTTAAAAATCAATTATGTTAGACGACTCTTTTAGAGCTTTCACATCCTGATTAGGGTTATCTTTCCTTTTAACTCATTTCTTGTTTGAGAATTTTTGTATGTGGAACCGATTGGTCTACCACGCTTCATGCGCAGTTGGAGATTCATTTGCAATAATCTGACAAGGACATCTATTTCGTTTGGAGCATTAACAACTGCTTATTTTATTTGTTTAACTTTGGAAATGAGTTATATTTTGAGGATCAAGATGAGACAATAATATTTTCTTTCAAATAATTCATTTGAACCAGGTTCACATTTTCAGCTGCTTATTCTCTCCCCCTAATATTGGGAAAACTAATTAGCCTACTAAGTTGTAAACAAGTTGGCTCAATACAATTTATAATAGATGAAGATTCATATCAAATAGATTTTCTCAATATTCTATCAAGATCTATCTAAGTGCATTATATTGGAGCAATTGTGATATACACAACACATTCAAAAATTTACTTAGATGAGAAATATTAAGTTCTTAACCAAAATATAAATTCAGGGGAGAACTTACTTATGGTAACTTGTTGGCTTGATGCGAATCAATATTTAAACATACATGATTGGTTATTCCCAAAGTAGAGTTTTGAAGGTATGATCTCATAAGTATCAATCATACAATTAACTTTAGACGTCTAAAGAACGGATCTTCAAGTCCATTTTATGAGCATATGCTACAAGCTATTCAATATTAATTTCAATCGATAATTGATACTTTTCAAATGCTTTATAAAAAGCTCATAAAATAAACTCTTCGTCAACTTAGTTAAGAAAACAATTACACAAACTTCTGATTGTGAGTTGACAACAAACATACATGTGATCATATAGTTGATGCATCAATGAAGTCATAAAATATATATTGATTTACAGTATCACCTTATATAAGTTGTATCAAATTGTCAACTTTCTTTGGGAACCAATAACACACAAATATATTTGGTTTGAAGAATCTTCTGGTTCTTTAATAATTGTCAATAGAAATTGTTTACTATTTTCGCATCATAATAGATCCAAGATAACCCTACCGGATCTTGCCAACGAAAAACTTAATATAATATGTAAACTTCTAGTTTACAATAATATGTTCTTCCATTGCACTAATATATGTGTATATTATATATAAAATCAAGATCAAATAAATTTATTTCATAAGAAAATATACATATCTCACATGTAATATTTATGAGATAATAATCATACGAGATTCGAATAAAAATGTGACATTCAAGCCTTCAAAAAATCTTGTGGAATAAGAAACGATCTTGCAAAATTCTTAAATGGAAACGAACCATATCTTGTGGAATAAAGAAAGAAGAAAACAAAAATCAAAATCAAATATTTGGTTATAAAATAAGGAAACAATCTTGCAAGATTCTAAAAGGAAACAAAACAATATATAGAATTTTAAAATATTACTACATAAAAAAAATTCTCACAAATAATGAAATAAAATAAATGTTTGATCAAATATTAATTTCATTCTAACCGAATTTTGTGACATTGACGTAAGGCTTCCGTCCGTCCTTAGTTGAGATTGAAAAGGGAGGGATCATCCACTTATAGAGGAGTATGAGTGATATGGTAAACTCTACTAAATCAATTATCATAACCACAACATCAGTTATATAAAATAAATAGTATGATTTCTCAATTTTTGCTACTTCAAGAGCATATTTGCCTAGTTTCTTTTTCAAATTAACATGGAGATCAAATGGATTTTATACTTCTATATATTTCTATCATGGTCTAAATGTTATAGAGAAATACAATGACTTGGGGAGCAAGCACAATATAGCCCAATAAGCTAATAGTATGACCCAATAACCCAATTGCTATATGAACATCCACTTATAATATTCATAACATTTATGATTTTTTCTTTTTTTGGTGGTGGCCGGGGTTCGAACCCTGGACTTTGCATATATTATGCATTGTCCTTATCAAGACATTTTTTTCTGGTACACCCTGTATATTTCGGGTTATACTTATATTTACTTAAAATTTTACAATAATGTCAAAATTACCGTTTCATATAAGTTTCTCAAAACTCTAATTCATCGTTATTCTAGACTTTTACCTTTTTTTTTTACCTATAAACAATTATGGATATTCAATCAATCTCAATGAAAGATTAAAGAGTGAATCAAAACTTCTTTCATCCATAGTCTATTGCATATATGTAAATGAATTTCTTCTTTTTTTCAATGATTTTGAGTTTCTATTTTTTCTTGTTGTTCAACATGCTGATATGTTATGCACTCTACAAACTACGGGTATTTGATGGTGCACTTTACATTAATTAAATTTAAGTAAACATTCATCTAAATGTTGAGGTTAAATTCAATTCAGTTTAAGTAGATACATGTAAACTTAGTTTACATTACATACTTAAACCGAGTATACATGAATATACTTAAAATAATATTACATAGAATCATTAAAGAAGGTTGAGGAGATTAATGCAAATTTCAGGTTAAGTATATACAATAAATTCAATTTACATAACCTACTTAAACTGAGTTTTTGAATAGGAAAAACGATGCAAAGGGTTTTGGATGAATTTGAAAATTAAATTTTATTTAAAGGCAATTTTGCCATTTAGGGTATAACAAGAATTAAACAGGGTGTAACTAAAAAAATTCTTTCTTTGTAGGCTCCCCAAATCTTTGAGCCCCTAAAATACCCAAATTACCCCTATTTTAAAGTCTGATATGTATCTATTGGAGCATATCGGATATAACTACCGCTTGCCATGTTCCGATACGTATCTCCCAAAAGCTTCATTGTACAAGACAATACAAATGTTGTAGTTTCATTTCCTGTGTTTACACTCAACTTGAAGTATCTTCTAAACCTTGCGATTTTTGAGCGATTTTTGGTTTTTTTCATCACAATCATTCCAACAAATAACATCGACATTCATTCAATTGCGATCAATTAACATGTAACACTTAGAAATATCCAATCTCATTCTCTCTCATTGATTTGGGCGTTGGAGTGCTAACGTGTTCACAGGCATCATTTGCTCCACCGTGTAAACCATTCCGTCGCCGCACCAGAGAATTATACAACGCCGTTGCCTCTATCTGATTACTACTGGACATATCACAAACTAAAAGCTTTCAACATGTGTCTTTGATATGCTCTCAGATTCCTTGACAAGCTCCCACGTGTCTTCGACCTTTTGATCTTGCCTCTTCATAAGCATTTTGAAATTCTTCTATCGAAGCTGAAATGGATTTGTAATCTCTAATATGCCAAATGCTAACACAACCTGTCGAACTTATAACTTTCTGGAATGTGAACAACCACTAACTCCAACTTGCCATGTCTTTTCCTATTGAATTGAGTGTGCTGAAAAACACAGTCTAACAAGGGGTATCATCTGTGTTTTTTTTACAGAGTAACTTTTCTGACTACACATATATTACAAAGTTAAAATTGTTTTAAAAAAGTTCATATGGTGAAAATTTTGCTGATTTAGCACATATGAGCACATGTGCCACGTGCTGACAGTTTTAAAAAGAGGTTGGTCTCCGGTAAGCACCCATAGGATTGTAAATTGAGATTGTCACCAAATTCCGATATAGCGATTTGTAGAATGTTGAAGACTAAAAAGGCTAAGGTGAAGTTACCACTCTTGGAGCTTAAAACATAGCACGATTAAAATGAAGGACAGAAACATACTTGTGTAATCGTTGAAATCTATTACTGAGATGATTGCCTCTAGTTATGATAAATGGTCATAAGTGACCACTTTTATCTTCTTGAGTCAGACTCCATGGCCGTACTTTTTATCATCTTGGAATTTCATGCTCTATATGATTTATTATCATGTAGACAAACCACTTTTATTCAATGTGGTATTTCATCTAGTAACTTCCAAAATACTAATAAACTAGTATCTTATGCATTTTGTTATATTGTTTAAAATTGATTTTCATTATTTTTGGTGTTCTGTACAATTTTAGCCAATATTATTTTAGGATGGGGGATATCCAAAACATACACGTTACTAGGTTCTGTATAACAAAGAGAATTGACAATGAAGTAATACTATTCCATGCATGAGGAATGCTCTGGCAAAGTGTCCTCTGTAATTGCAGTGTTTGTAAAACTTCAGTGATAATAAAATGACTCTGGCGAAGTGTCCTCATAAGTAATTAAATTTTTGCGGCTTAAATCATGAAAAATATACAGGCACAAGCTATGGCCACAGGAGTACATGACTCTGGCCAGTCTTGCATTTAGAGAACATAAACCAACCCAAAAAATCCAAAGTATTCAACCCCCAAACCAAAAACTGTCAAACATAATTACAGCAGTTGCAACACAAACAAACTAAATAGATTAATTCCACTCCACCAACGAGGTTCAGTGTTTTGGAAGGAGGACGACTATCACATTTACACAACAGTGAACCAAATTTCGAATCTCAGCAGATAGATGTGAGTATATTAGTATCGAATTGGATTACCTCCGGTAAGAAAACATATAGAAAACAAAAAGAATAAAAAATAGAATAATCCTACTCCCAAAATTACTATCAGAAGAGCCAATTTCTGGATCGAAAAGATGACACCCAGCCAAGAAAAATCAGATATTATCACCCGACCTTTTTTGAAAAATGAAAAAAGCAGAAAGCTCATGCAAAGGATACTACCGTTATTGATTTAAAAAACACACCACTTTAGACTTAAAAAAGGGGAAGACATACAAAGACCCGACTAATCTCCAAAACTGGGTAAAAAACAAAACTAAGAAAATAATCTTTTAAACTAAACAAAGGGAGGCCTAACTATACAAAGATCTAACAAATCATCCTTTAAACTGAACTGAAATTTAGTGATCAGTTTAATTTACCATTTTACTGACTTTCAATCTACTTGCAGTTGCTCAAAGGTGTCCCTTAGGCTCTGTTTGGATTGATGGAACTGAACGGAGCGGAATGGAACAAAATGGAATGGAGCGGAGCGGAACGGAATGGAACAAAAATTTCATTCCATTATTTCGAAAGTGAACAGAATGGAATGAGTTATAATTTTTGTTATTCCATTTTTGTCCTTATTTAAAATAAATTTAAAATAATAGTGTTATGTTACAAAAAAGAACAAAACTGATATCAATTTGGACCGTCAATATATTCCTAAAGACCTTCAAAAGGGTTTTTAGACCCTCCCAGAGGGCAGAGGCCTCAGCACCCTCCAGAAGGGCCGTAAGGCCTAAAGGCGCATCCTCCCAGGACGCCGCCTTTGTCCGCTTCTAGAAGCCTCTAGAACAAGCCTAAATACCCAAAATACCCCTATTACTTGCTGCCTAAGTAATTACAAATCAGACTCATAGAGGGGTATAAATACAACCCTTGAGAGCATTCTCAAGGCATCCAATAATCAGTCTAAACCCTAGAATACGATACTTAACCCTAGTATCCCTTATTGTGCTTTTTGCAACTACAAAATTGTTTTGGATAACAAAGGTAACTAAAATCATAACAGTGTTATGAATAATCTTGGCACTTAACAGTGTGATGAATACTCCATTTTTGTCCTTGTTTAAACAGTGTTATGTAGAAAAAAGGGAACTAAAATGGGTTCATGGTTTACGAAAAAAAAAAAGAAAGAAAAAAACCGAGTTCAAGAAAGTGAAAAAAGGAAAGAAATGAAACATGAAAACCCCTCACACGAAGGATTTTAAAAGTGGAGAAATAAAAATAACAATTTTATCAGTACATGAAGACACAGGAGAAACATGAAGAAACCTCTCCAGTTTGAGTTTTTTTTCTCTCTTCCATTTGAGACTTTTTTCCTTACGAAATACCTCAAAAAATATAAATAAAAATTGAATTGGAAGAAGAAACACAAGAGAGGGACGCCGAAAAGGAGAAGAAGGAACCTAGAGAAGCAAAACACAGTACATGAAGGAGGAGAAAAAACATTGTATGTGATGGAATAAGAAAATAGGGATAAAAAAGTAATTAATCAATTAAGCTATTTCATTCCATTGGATACCTCCCAAATTGGAGGGAATGAAAAACAATAGGAGATGATGGTATAGGATGGAATGGATTCCACCATATGTTCCATTCCATTCCATTCAATTTTTAAATATCCAAACGATGGAATCATTATTTATACCATTCCACTCCACTTAATTCCATCCGATTCCGTCAATCCAAACAAAGCTTACAGGATTTGTTACAATGTCAGATACATGATCATTTGTTTTGTAATGAACTAGATCAATCATTCCATCTTTAATGAGGTCACTGAGAAAATAAAATCTCAAATCAATATGTTTACTTCTATAGCACTATGTGCCTACTAAGAGCTTATCACTCATCATCACATTAAGCACTACCACACTCCATACACTTCTCTATTCACATCTTTAGGCCCTTCCTCATTGGTGTCTCCAAGACAACTTTCCTAGGGCAAAATCCTTTTTGTATAAGGTCTAAGATTTTTCTCACTTTTGACATACTCAAGCGAGAAAATACCATTTTTAGTTAAGTGTTGAACAACAATGTGTCATAACCAGTATGCAATAAATACAAGCAAAAAGGAAATGCAGACTAAATGCAAACAAATATGCAATAAATCAATATGTATACAACACAATACACAATTAGTAACATGAATATCAAATGCAAACCAAATTCCAAACAAGCATGCAATCACTAGCAATAGCAAAATGCAAACCAAATCCCTAACTAGTATGCAAGGCACCGGTATACAAAATTTAGAAATTTTGAAGATCAATGAGGTTTGTATGCCAACTTCCCAGCCCAAAGAGACAAAATCTTCCACACACTTTGTCTAAAAAAATTTAGCTCCCCAAAATTAAAATTCTGTTTCGTCATCTGTCAGTGGTCACTGCCGTGCAGTCATTCTATTATGGTGCAACTGAATATTCCTCATTCCATTAACCTTAATAACATGTGCTGATTCTCTATTTCCCATAGCCTACATTGTAACATAGGCCTTGGTAGTGGCAAAGTGAGATTTATAAGGAAGACTACGTAATTTGGTCAATGGGGAAAACAAATACCATATCAGGAAGAAAAAAAAACTAAGAACAAAGTCAAGCATCTCTCTACTAACTCAAAAATTCGTTATATGCAATGCACAACCTAATACTGCAAGAACATATGCATAATATTGACAACAAGCTCAATTACACAGAATATATTAAACAAAGGGTCAATAAATAATGGTTATATAAGACTAAAATATTTGAGTAAAGAATTCCTTTCTCTTCTTTCTTTACTTTTTGTCATTAGTGTGTTAACAAAGGAGCTTAGCAACCTAAATGATTTTCATTGATACTAGATATTCAAATTAGCAGAAAAGAAACTGAGTCTCAATATTCTGTAGACCTTGATTTCAATTACTATAGCAAGTGGATGAAAGACTTAATGAGAAACAATTAGTGATTAAATTCTAAAAGCTACCATAGTAGGATGATATTATACCTGATCGACTCGAGTGAAATACAAACTAAGACCCCCCAACCTATTTTCCTTTAAAATCATGATGGTGTTCTACTACTATAGTCATCCTACTACTCAAGTCTACATAACAAATTTTGATATCCATTACTCCTTAATTCCCACAAGACGCCAAAAAATGACATTCATTGATACAAGTCATGTAAAACAACACCAATGAGATAAGAAATGAATAAGTTGAAAGGATCTAGCATTAATTTAAGACATAATATATATTTTAAAATCTAAATGACGATGAAGTCAAAATGAAACAGAGGTCATGCCTTAAAAAACCATCAAATCTTAGCATTGCATTCATAGAATCTAATATAAAAAGCAGACAATATAACTATTGCAGCTATACCCTAATTGTCATCAATCAAATAAGAGTTTACATGTTGTTGAGGCCCTTGTCGATGAGGCTAATTTTGTTATCATTTGGTGCTTGGTACTTATATATATGGAAGAGGAACACTTAATTGTCATCGTGTTTAGTACTTTCGCATTCTGCATAATATAGTTTGCAAATTGAACCTCGCATTGCATGCTTTTACAACCTTTAAGCAAGCATGTTCTTAGATGTGTTGAAAGGCATTCTGGAGCAACTGTTGGATCCATCCAATTATCCACAACTTCCTTTCCATTCTCAGAATCCTATCCACAATTGAAATATTTATGTTATAAAATAAAATATGTGAAAATTTGTTGAGGTAAGAGAAAAGAAAATCTTAGAAATTAACTAGACCTGATGAATGGTAAGATTTTGAAGTTTGGGACAAAGTTTCAGCACTTCTATAACCCACTTCCTGTTCTCACAGAAATTATGTTTAAGAATAAGTTCCAAGTGGGTTAGATTTTGAAATGTAGGAAAATAGCTGTAACCTGTCTCCTGTTGTGATTTACAAAAGTTAGAAATGAAATAAACCGTAATTTCTTTTAAACATATAATAGAGAGTCATATAATATTCTTACTAGTTCTACACATAGAAACTTTGCCTTGCAAAGCAAAGTAAACACAGCATCCGCGCTAGAACACAAGTCAGAAATGTTTGCTCTAATCAAATTCGGTAAGCATTGAAAGTTTTCCTCTAAAACAAGTCTCTTGGGATTAACTACAAATACAAAGTTTATTTGCAGTTCCTCCAGAATGGGGCATCCTGATAGAAGCTTTGGAAGATATTCAACACATTTGAAAAATACATGAGACAAATCAAGAGTTTTGAGACATGGGAAATCCACAACAACACGAGAAAAGTCATTCATTGATATCCCATACAAACGAAGAACAACAAGGGTCTGGCAACTAAAAATGCTACGAGGTAAATTGAGTCTAAAGCTAACAGGGCCAGACATTCGGAGATTGAGGTTCTCGATTCATCGTTGAGCAGCGGCTTGAACAAATCGATTGATATCGTCTGAGTGGAGATAAGAAGCTTTTTCACATATGAAGTTGAACGATTGGAGGGGCAATGTGATATCTCGTGACAGAAACACGGAACACAAATTTGAAAAAGGAGTCATAGTTTGGGAAGGTTTCGTCATCGAAGTGGAGAGTGGAAACTGAGAGCCATAGTGGTTTCCATCTCTTAGAGAGGATGCTTGTGGCAGCAGAGTTTTCTGTCGGGAGAAAAGAAAGGATGTGACAAATAATTGGATCTGGTAAGGAGCTGATCCTATCTGTTGGGCGACGAGCTTAACGCAAGTGTAAATTAAAATTCTAAAATCCAAAAAGAGATTGGATCTTGCCGCGCAACGGTAGCGATAAAAAAAATGAAACTAATATTTAACGTGGAAAACCCTCTAATACCGAGGGAAAAATCACGGGACAAACTCCGAAAAATATTCCACTATATTAAAGAATATTACAATATTCTTTCCACTCTCTTACACACACAAGAGATACAATATAGTGTTTCCCGTGAGACCTACTCCTATTCGAATGCTATTATTTTATAGCACTAGAAGTTATAGAGATGATACCCACCTGGTGTATTTTTTCCACACTCTCCGAATTTACTCAACACTCTATTTTTCCTCTCACACTCTTCTACACACATAAGCTTTGTATTTTCACTTTTGCTTTGATGCTTTCCTTCACTGCAATTGCCTCTATTTATAAGGGAAATGAGCCGTAAGAGTTGGAATTGGTTCACACCTCTTACACCAAAAGTCATAGCATTCAGAGTGTGACAGTTGGAATGGATTTCAAACATTCACACTTTTCTGCACAACAAGTTATGCCTAGCCATGCTACTCCACCGTAAGCTATACCATAGCTTTCCTATTTGTAGAAAAATGCATCCTTGCATTAAATAGGTAGAAGACTAGTTACAATTACTTGTAGTAATTGTCTTTGGCTGGAAACAGTACCCACATGTGGTGGGGCCAACACTATCTTCAGTTGGAATTGATCGTGACATTTCAAAACTCAAAACCTTACTCTCTTAGATCAGAGTTTTGGTTAGAAGACAAACTGCATCAAGTCATCGCACTGTGAAAAGAGTAGGAGGAGAATAAATCGGAATTTCAATTTTGATATATCTGTGGTGTGTGAGTGTGTCTCTGTGGTATGGTCGTGAGTCAAGTTATGGCGATCTAGAACGAAGCTCTATTACTTCTAAATTTAGGGTTTCTTTTTTTTGAAGACACTTCTAAATTTAGGGTTACAAAAATATTTTTATTCAAATAAAAATATTCATAAATTTATCATATAGGAGTAGTAATTTTTTTTTATTGTCCTCATAAGGTTCGGGGTTCGAACCTCGGCCACTACAAAAAAAAAGTAATTTTTTTGAAGGAAAATATTTATCATATAAAATAATATTCTTAAAATTCCATCAAAAGCAATTTTTCTATAATTATTTTTCTTGATTTGATCCGTTACTGCTTGTTTTGAGTGTGAAGAAGTGAGACAAATATTGTATCATGCATAAGTTTATTTTCATCCGATCAATAAATCTTACCATTTGATAAAAAATGATATGATGTAACTTATTTTGATCCTATGATAGAAAACATATTTGTGTATGGTGTGCAAGAATATTTGTGTATGGTGGTGCGCAAGACAATGTTACATGTGCATGTTAGACAACGTCTGTTTCAATAATTCTATTTGTTAATGCCAAGTTTCGAGCTTCTTTCAAAAAAAAAAGTTTCGAGCTTATAATGGATAAACTATGATTTATAAACTCATATGCAAAACAAAACAAAAAAATGAATTGTTTTTCTATCTTATAGAATTCTACACTCCATTTGTTCCTTTTTTAAGTGTCGTTTCAGAATAGTACTCTTCAATTAAAGAGCTAGCTGGAGAACCCAGTTAACTCAATAGTATGCTGGTAAGTTCAGACTTAGTAATAAGATTTCTAGGGAAGATCGTTTGGTCTTCGTAATAAGATGAGCCGTGTCATAAATGATGTTGGAAGTCTCTCATTGAAGCTGAAGAGCTGGGAGTAGAATCTGAATGACCGAATAAAGTGTCGGGGAATAACTTCCAGACTAAGTAATGAGATGCTGGGGAGGATCATCCGGACTTTACATGAAGAATGTCGCTGTGTCGGGGATGATTGTCTGGACTTTATCTGAAGATCGGATAACTCTCATACTAGTTGAGGAGCCATTGTGGAGAACCCATCTTGTATTATCGAGTTACTAATTTGACATAAGGCAATTGGACTTAAGAAAATGTTAGCAAACTGCTGCAGGAAGTGAGCTTTAAGAAAATTCAAAAACATAAATAAGCAACTAAAACTTTTCTATAGACAGTTGGGTTTCAAAATCTTGGCATCAATACTAGTAATAACTCATTCATAGCCAAATTAAAGAACGTGTGAGTGGAAAATGGGAATAGAAAGCAAGAAATAACCCATCCTTTTTTCCTAAGAAGAGGAAAACAAGTCTCATTTTTTAGAGCTTGAAAACTATTTTTTAAGATGTATGCTCTAACTGTGAATTTTTAGAATCAGGGGGGATTGGCGATCTTTTTGTAAAGCTCATGGAGACCAAAAAATATATTGTGTACACTGCTCGAAATTCCTGGGTCGTCTCTGTTTCCATACCCATACAAAGCAATGGGGCATTGGCGGCCAATACTTCTCATCCTTCTTCAGTGATCGGTCATGTGCAGCCGTGCAGGTGCTACGACGAAGAGAAGACGCACTCCAGAAAGATGCATCTTATGTAATGTGTAGCTACTGGTTGTCATCATTTCCGTTATCAATGTAATTCCTTGCAAGCAATCGCTTCTGCACATTAAGGAGCCTGAGTGCATTAAAATAAGAATTTAATTACTATAGGAAAAACTCACATAATCTGAAGACATATCTCTCGCAGATAACAGAACCCAATCATCCACACTTTGTATCATAACTTATGCGAATAAAAAAACAAATTTTCTAATGCTCAATTATTAGCAATAGAGAGAAGTAAACTCTGTTGAAGCAGACTTTAACATGATTCAACCCACATTTAAATTTACACCTAGGAGAAGAACACAAAACACTCAAAATGATTAATAAGAATATTGCACAAGATTACTTACAGCATGTTTTGATATGAGTCATGGAAGACATTCCTGCGTTACAAAGCAAAATTGACTAGGTTTTGTAGAAGCTAGGAATTCCAGAATCAAATCAATGTTCGTTTCTACCGTGGTTTACAAGGTTTCGTAGCACATGCTTAATCAAAATCTAATCACCGTATACCCACATATGCAGGTATATGGCGATAAGGGTAAGGAAGTAGCAAGACAAGGAGAAGCCTTAAGTTGCTTATTGAAGAAAATTCTAGGCACAAGAGATGTGAAGATTACAATACAAATTCAAGGGACAACTTTAAATGGTCGTGTGGCCATTAAGTCATTTACAGATCCTTGTTGTGTCATTTTAAGGGCTCTTGCAAGAGTGTGTTGATAAAAGTGTGATTAACTCCGATCTTGAACGTTTAGCTATTGGCTTGATCACGAAAGAGTTATACCTGGACACTTTTAATGCAATTCTTCATTTCAATAGCGTTTAGAATGCAGGATTTTCTTCTCAGCTTGCACAACAGAGGGATTATTGAAGGATGATGAGAGATCCACTGTATCCAGTGAAACTTATAAGAAATAATGACAGTTTCAAATTTACACATTAACTCAGTGGATTTATATTCAATTAAAAAAATGTTGTAAAAGATACAAAGAACTAAGCATTCATATAGTTCTAACAACATCAATAACAAAAGTTTTTTCAAGAACAATGAATCAAGTAATTCTCCTATGTCTATTGTAAATATACAAAGTTCAAGCAATATCAATAATTGCCTATGGATAATCATTTACACAAAGCTTCAATATTTTTTATCTTCCATGAATGTCTGTGATACTCAAAGCATTATTGGAGTAAAATTCATTTCTTTCTTCAGAAGAAACTGTATTCAACATATTCTGCCTCAGTAGGAATGCAGGTTCCCTTGCAGGAGGAATGTCCATAATTTCACTGTTCAGCATAGAAATCACTGCAGCCATAGTTGGTCTGTCCACAGCTGATTCTTGTACACACAACAGTCCTATATGTATGCATCTCGAAATAGTCCTATGATTACTATGATCATATATTTCTGGTTCTATCAAAGATAAAATATTGTCTTCCTTCCATTGATTCCAAGCCTAAAATGAAACAAAAATCAAATTGAAGTGTTATTAAAAAAACAAGTCTACAAAAGTTCTATCATTTCAATATATCTTCTTGTATGTATAGACTTACAAATCCTAAGAGAGTCAGAGAATTTTCATGTTCATAAAAGCTTGAGTTTCGTCTTCCACTAACAATCTCTATTAGCAAAACTCCAAAGCTGAAGACGTCTGATTTATCCGAAAATACTCCTTGCATTGCATACTCTGGAGCCATATAACCACTGCATTGAAATACAATAATTGACTCTTCGAGTATAGTCATATATAAGATTGGATAATCAAGAAGGTAAATTAAACTTACTATGTTCCGACAACCCTTTGAGTATTGGCATGATCTTCACTCACTCCAAAGATTCTGGCCATACCAAAGTCTGATATTTTTGGATTCAGGTTCTCGTCTAGCAAGATATTACTTGCTTTCATATCTCTATGTATGATCTTTAGCCTGGAATCCCTGTGTAGATAAAGCAATCCACGAGCTATTCCTTCTATTATACTAAAGCGTTTCTCCCAGTCCAGAAGTTTATTTCTTGATGGATCTATAAAGGTTAAAAATCGTCATAACATATTATTTTGAACTTATCTGAAGATGCATCTAAATCTTCTTCCCAGATTACTTTCTAGAAAACCTATGTTTGAAAAATAAATTACAGATCGTTAATAAATAATCTATGAAAGTTTTCAAAAGAACTAACCAAAAACATATGCATCCAGACTGCTATTTGGCATGAACTCATACATCAACATCTTTTCGTCTCCTTCAATGCAGCAGCCTACAAGTCTTACAAGATTGCGGTGCTGAAGCTTAGAAATCACTACTACTTCATTCATGAATTCTTCTAACCCTTGTCCAGATGATCTCGAAAGTCTTTTGACCGCTATTTCCTTACCATCTTGAAGTATTCCCTAGAATAAAACATCAGAAGAAAAAAAAAATTAGACAACTAATGACTTCAAACATGATTAACTTCGCTTGATTTACATACCTTGTATACAGGACCAAAACCTCCTTGTCCAAGTTTATTGGATACATGGAAGTTGTTTGTGGCAATTGCAAGCTTTTCAAAACTATATAGTAATAGCTCTTGTAGCTTTGCTTGTGACAATTCTCCAATTACATTGTCAGTTTTGTATTCTTCATCCTTTTCAATTTTGTTAAATTGAAAAATTCTATGCTTCTTCTTATTTCTCACTGAATCATTAAAGTATCACAGTTTAGAAAGAGTTGCACAAACATCAAACATAACAGTAAAATAGCGTGTTTGAAAAAATTAGATCAACAACAATGGTACTTACCTGGCTTTGAAACCTTTATCCAAATGAAATATGCCGCAATGGCAATTATGATAATTCCTACTAGTACTGAAGCTGTAATGATAACTGTTCCTTTGTTCCCTTTATCTGTAATTAAGGGAGGATAATAACTTATAACTGAAGAATTTATGTCCAAAGAAAAAAATATATATGATCAAGTTAAAGGACTGGATCCAAATTTTTCGTCAATAATACCTGGTAAAGGAGAAAAATACTAACATAACAACTAACATACATTTGTCTAGCTAAAAAGAATACCTGATGGTGGTACACGAATGTATAGATCAGATCCTCCAGTTTCGAATTGTTGAATATCGATTAGATTTCCATTCCAAGACATACAACCAATATCAGCTACATATGAATATGCAGTGCAAGAGCAATTCATTAAACACTGGTTTTTGCATTCATCTTGTTCAACAGATGTCAATTCTGCAAAATCAGGTACTTTTACCAGACTCAATTTCAAAAAACTATCTGCGTCATTACCATTTGCGCTCTTATTTTGATTGTTGACGCTTTCACACTGCAACAGCGTCTTCCTAACACATCCATTAGTCCAATTTTGTTTATTCCACTCTTGATTGTTTCTTGCTTCAAACCCTTCCAAACACCTACAAATTGGCGACCCTTTTGAATTACAAATTCCAAATGAACCACAAAAACCATAAAGATCACAATCTGATCTTTGATTAGTCCATGTATCCATCCATTCCTCGTTCTCAATACTCCAAGATTTTTCATTCATTTGACCTGTCGAATTAAGAACATACATCACAAGTCCATAGTCGTCTGCTCTGAAGATTAAATCAAGAGTTCCTCCCGTTCTATCTTTTTCGAAATGAAAACCATTAAGATAAAGAGTTGACATGTCTTGTATCCCTATAAATATTTGATTGTTCCAAGGACCACTTCGCCAATATGGCCGATTTTCTTTCCTAATAAAAACTTCTGGCATATTTAACCGTTCGATGCCTAAAGAGAAGCTTCCGTTGGACGGATCAATAGGTGTTTTCCATGACATGAGTGTCATGTTGCTTGTAAATGGCAGGCTTGGTAATAATGAATTTGTAGGATGATCGGAACTCGCCCATATGGTTTTTTCTGTAGTTGTTTCAAACAATTCAAGACTTCCATAATCTGAAAGCGTGACACTAGAATTGGTTTTTGTTGAAACATTGTACAAATTTGTTGACCAAATAACATTTTTCTTTCCATTCAAAAGAACAATATTGTTATCATTGGATATTTCAAGAACTCCAGAAGAATCATTGATCAATGGTTGGTTTCTGTTGGCAACCCATACAACAAAAAGTTGAGTTTTGCACCAAATTCCTACATAGCGATTTGTGGAATTTTGAGGGGTGAAAAATCCTAAGGTGAAATTTCCACTATTTGAGCTTAGAGTTTCGGAGTCTTTGATGATTTGTTGTGTGGCAACAACATGAACAAAAAAGGAACAACATAGTAATGATGTGATGAAATTCAAAACTGAGATCAAATTTTTGCACTTGCTTAAAACCATTATAGAAATGAATGATGAATTTGTTATCATAAAGAAATTAAAAGATTTATGAATTATTTTTGTCTACTTTATTTAAGATATATTTTTCTTCTAGCTTTGAACATTCAATATTCCCGTCTATGACTTATGGGTCGAAAATCGGCGTATTGAAAAAATCGGTGTATGTTCACATTATATATTTAATGAAGAGATGTGCTGCCTAAAAGATCATTCATTGAACAATTTATGTGAGATTTGTGCAAGTGTTATCATGAATAAAAT
>Ga0315913_1001668_pt1 | contig 24933 bp, 5 predicted proteins | sample MpolsnodulesMG_FD_207736 | JGI IMG/M metagenome (GOLD analysis project Ga0315913, IMG submission 207736) | Medicago polymorpha root nodule microbial communities from Los Angeles, California, United States - small nodules | ecosystem: Host-associated > Plants > Roots > Nodule | place: USA...
GCACTTGGTTTTCTTTAATACTACTACTATTCACGCAGAGTACAATTACATCTTTATCCAACAAGAAATACAAAATCCCATGTGATCTTTATCCAACATTACTCTTTGCTCCCCATGTGCACCGGTGGTACTATGTACAAGTAGTGATTTGGTAACATCCCAATAGTATCCACAATCCCCGTTCAATTCTAGGAAATATTTTATTTCACCTTCTATTATCAAAGATTATTTGAGACTGTGTTTGGTTCTGCTGTGATAAAATAAATTTTGAATGAATTGATTTACAAAATTGATTGTGGTTAAGCATAAAATTGGTTCTGCTGCTATTTTAATTGGTTGTACTGTATTTCGTGAGCCATTCGTTATAAAATCTCTAGCTTGATATAGCACCTCTCATACACATGGTTAAGTAAGTATAACATAATTTCAAACCTAAGAAATATTATTTTTAAAGAGTTCAAACTCATTAGTCAATAAATAGTTTAATTTCTTGGAATGGACCATGTTATAAAGGCTTAATAGCAGTTTTAACCCTTTAACTTTTTCAAAGTTGCGATTTTGATCCCCTAAGAAAAAAAACTACAAAACCGCCTCTAAGTTTTGCATCTGTGGCAGTTTTGGCCCCCAATCTCAATTTTGAGTCGGTCTACGCTGACGTGGCACCTTGAGTGAGGTGCCACATGTTATTTTTATTTTATTTTTTTGGACCAAAAATTGGCATTGGGGGGCCAAAACTGCTACAGTTGCAAAACTTAGGGGCGGTTTTGTAGTGTTTTTTCTTAAGGGACCAAAATTGCAACTTCGTAAAAGTTACGGGGCAAAAACTGCTATTAAACCTATTATAAATAATCATATTATTTTAGTTTTGGGTTATGACTCTAAGAATGGAATGAACTATCAAATAATAATAATAAAAAGTGTAAAGGACAGAACAAGTTGATAAATGGTACCTGCATGTCTCACCGCAGACAATTTCGAAAAATACATGAACCTTTTATCGCCCCATCCTATCCTCAAAATTTTTTAGTTATCTAATAATTTCTTTCATTATTTGAGTCATAATACAAGATCAATGAAATATGTGTTTATTACAATACAACCAGTTTAGAATACCTTCTTTACTTGCTAAAAAAAAGAATAACCTCTTTACTTAACACGAAAGAAAGATGATCAATATAAAAAATTTGTTCTTAATAAACAAAAAACAAGATAAGCATGTCTCCATATAAAAGAGAAGTTAATGAATCATAATAAATTTGCAGAAGCAATGGCAAACACTATTTATTATATAACTATATAATCCAAGTAATGATAAATTAGAAGAGGCATCAGCTAGCTATTGTCGGTAAGAACTTCAAAGAAAGGAGACGAAAAAGGACAGACTTGTGAGTGTATGTGATGGTGTGAGATACCAGAACCAATGCCAAGGAGGCTCGATCACAAGAATAACCAATATATAAGTTTCAGAAACTAAACAATGAAAAAAGTAAGCCTTTATTAACTACACATGAAAGTTCCGTAGAATCTTATTCCAAGTAGATTGAACTTGGATTGCAGCAATATTAAGCTAATAAAAGATAAAACTGGTACCAACCTTTCTGCAGAATTGTTTACAAAAAATGATGAAAATTAGGTTAAAACCCATAATACGTAGGAAAAAAAAATCACAAGTGTAATTCAATAGAAAAAAAGTTGATACTGCTTATAGGAAATATCAAGTTATGTGTTTGGTTCTAGAGGATGACTAAAAGCAAAGGTGATTTGATTGTCACAATAAAAGTTCAAAACAAACTATCAAATTTTAGAAATGAATTATTTTATCATCCTCATCTCAACCAAAATATATCATCCGAATAGTACAATCTACTTAACACCAAAATCTAAGTTGTAGATAAAAATTTATGGATCTATGGAAGTGGAATACATGCAAAACAATTCATGGAAATTATTAGATTGTTTGCAAACAAAAAGAAAAGAGTATACATGAATATAATAAGCTGATAAACTTGTTTGAACTTTGAAATAAAACATCAACTTTAAACAAAACCAAATAAAGAGGAATCACAATCTTTTCTACATTCTCTATTTATAATTTTTATTACTAAAAGTTTTAAAAGTAAAGAAATGGAATATAAGAAGAAAATAAAAATAAATAAACTTGCAGCATAAGGTTGCTAAAATTTGTTGAAGGGAAGTATATAGAAAGGTTGTAACCTAAATAAGATGGAGAGCGAGGGTGTGAGTTTAAGGAGTGCATGTTCTCTTTTATACTATTGTTATTACATCTTTATCCAACAAAAACACAAAATCCTGTCATCTTAGCCGTTGGTTTAATTGGTGATCCTCGTAGTGATAAATAAATCAATGAAAAACTCTTACACCGGCAAAGGGACAGAAACATGCTTACTGTGTGAGAAATTAGGCAGTTTGTAAAATTGTGCAAAAACTGCATACCAAGCAATTGAAAGCAAGAAAAAATGGCATTTGTTAACATGAAATTTGTAGAAGGAAATCCAAGTGAACATGGTAGTTGAGTATATTCAGCAGCACTAAATGTGGAGTGTGTTGAACTTAAAATAACATTGACACTGCTTCAATAGTTCAATATATGTTGTATCTTAGCTGTGTTTTTGAGGACTGTTGTGCTTGAAAAAATAACCAATACTGTTGTAACTTTTGTTGCTATTTGACACCATAGTTTTTTGGTTATTTCTGATGGTAGTTTTATTTAATTTTATTCGGTAGGATTGATTTTTTTTCACATTTCTCAAAATACGTAATTTGTCCGACCTTACCAATTCAGACGTGCATTCAATTAGTACGTGCAAAATTTGTACATTCAGATTGGTTAATCGGTTAATCAGGTCAAACATGTTTTGAGAAATGTTGGGAGGACAGAAAAAAGCATTCTGTTCCTACTAATGATTTTCTATAAGACAGTTTTAAAATTCAACTTTTAAATTTTGAATATTGTCGAGTAACGTAAGTACTACATATCATGATATAAATATTGATCCAAGTTTACAACTCCAAGAAACAAGAGGCTAAAAATATATTGAGAGTATGAGAGAGGAAATTTTCTTTTATAAAACACTACCCCATAACATTTCATACGGTCCTTGAAATCTTTAAAATCTAATGGTAGATAATGAAAGAAACAAGTTCCAAATAATACTACTCGAAATGGACATTTTAGAAAACAAACATTGTGTACTAAGATTCCTTTTATCCTCTTAATAACCTTCTAATTGAAATTGAAAAGAAAGAAGTTCTCCTCAATAAAAAATCCAACTCTTCCTTAACGCCTGAAGTTTGGGCTAGGATTCCTTTAACTATGTTAGATAATATTTTAGAGATTACTAATAGTTAAGAAAAACAAATGTTATTTTGTACTTGCTTGCCATAATTAAAATCAAGATAAGCGCTGCCGAAAACAATATATCTTGTTTTTAGTTTTTTATTTTTTAATTTCTGAAAATTGTACTTTTTGCCTCTTCAAAAAAAGTAATTAAGAAAGGGAAACGAGCTCTAAATTTACAAGCAAAAATCATCCCAGCAAATGTCAATTATTACTTTAAGACTACTTTGACCTATACCGTTAGGGGTATGTCCCTCTAGTTGGTTGAGAGAAACTTGGCAAAGAAGCAAAGAAGAAACTTGTTTATTAAATATGAATAGTGTTGGGGGGAGTCTCTGATTCACACTAGGATCCCACTCCCCCTCGAGCCTAACTAGGGCTATGACCGCTAAGTATACTACATCTGTCCCTAATTATAAGACTCTTTTGAGAAATTTTTTTGTCCCTTTTTATAAGACCATTTTGCTATTTCCAACTACATTAATTATTTTTTTACATACATGCCCCTATTTATTCTACATCTTTTTCTTCAATCAGCAATAAATAGCATATGAAAAACATAAACTAACTCTCTCTCTTAAGGATAAAATTGTAAAAACAATAGTGATTACAAATAATTTTAATACAAATATCCACTTTCTTAATTCCCGTGATTTTAACAAAAAGGTCTTATATATACGGACGAAGGTAGTATTAGGAATACGAGTCAAATCTCTTATATAGTTAATGTAAGACATAATTACTCACACTTGATTTCCAACAAACAGGGTTTGTTACAAATATGCTACTTACAACAAGTGAAATTTAACTGACTATCAGCTGGTGCTAACTAACTAACAGTTATTAAACAACTATCTCTGATAAGCTATACTAATCTACATACATACACAATAACAATCATGGGGTTGAATGTGCAGAAGACTGCCATTAAGCTGTTTACTTGTTGGACAAGTAAACCATGATCTTCAATTAATTTCTCAAATTTAACGCAAAACTTAGTTTTAATCACTTCAAAGATATACTTTTTGTTTGATTGCTCAGAAACATTTTTCGTCTGACATTGAAAGAAATTAAAGGCGTGGGATCCACCAAAAAACATTTTTCTTCAATCGTGCAAAAAAACAAGAGCCTTTCATTTTTTCACATAACATTAGTTAAAATTGAACATATATAGTGTTTAACTTTTAAGATAAATAGTTATAACTAGACTCTAACCCGTAAGATATACGGGTTTTGTAGAGTTTCACATATAAGTATCAAACTGACTATATTATTAATTTTTGAGTTACATTCAAAGTCATAGAAACAATCAAACTAAGTATGATTGAGAAACATTCTATTTGCATCAACAAAAATGAATATGGAATCAAACTCATAAATTAAATTATGTGAAAGTAATCAAACATGTAAATAAACACAATAAGAATGAGTGCTGGTGGCTTAAAAAAGGCCTTTAGGATTACATATCTATTTTAGAAGCAACAATATTTCAATAAAAATGATAGTGGTCTAGTGGTAAAAGCTCTAAGGTGTTATTATAGGTACCTAATTTGATTCCTTACAAACCTTTTTTTTCAAAATAATTATTTAGACCCACCAAAAAAGGCGGGATTAGGGTTAGTCAGGTTGATTAGGGACTATCTAACATTTATATATATTAAGATATTATTAGCATTATCATTGCTGATTTCAAGTACTGATCATGCAAAATAGCAGGAGCTTAGACACAAACCTAAGTCAAATTTATTTGCACAAATATAAATAAAAGAAATTAAAAGACAAATAAGTGTCACAACATTTAAAATTTTCTCTTTTATTTTATTTTTTCATTTGTGTGTGCTTAAATGGTTTTAGTTTTTCATTTGTGTGTGCTTAAATGGTTTTAGTTTGAGGTTGCATTTAAGTAAAGGGTAGTGTTAACTTGTGCCTTTAGGGCACATGTTAAAAAACTCAAAAGAAGAAATGTTCTCTAAAATTTCGTACATTCAATTCATTAAAAAGTTAAAGATTAAATGTAATGCACATATTACAATAAACTATTTCTATATTTAATTCATTAACTCGTGCCTTAACCAATAGTTATCATAAATATTTCTCAATCAATAGTTATCATATTATCATCAATGTGTAACGGTCTGATAACCGAGATAGATCTACCAAGCTCCCAAACCAAATGCTCTCAATTTGATCAAATTGAATTAAATGGTCCGATAACCGAGACAGATCTATCGAGTCAATTTGACCAAATACTCCCAAAGTAATTAAAACCCGATAACAAATGATTAACAATTTCCACATTCCCACAACCCCTCGCACAATTAGTTTTGAGTTATGACTCTTAAGAATAAAATAGACTATTGAATTATTAAAAAGTCAAAGATGACAACAAAGAAGTGATAAATGGTACATGTACCTCACGACAAACAAATTTTCGAAGATACATGTATTTTTTATCGCTTCATTCTTATCCTCAATAATTATTAATTATCTAATACTTTCTTCCATTATTTGAGTCATAACACAAGATCAATGAAGTATGTGCTTATTACATATACAACAAATTTAGAATACCTTATATACTTAATACGAAAGAAACATGCTCAATAAAAAAATTGATCTTAAAAAACAAAAAACAACCAAGATAAGCGTGTCTCCAGAGAAAAGAGAAGATAATGAAATCATAATAAATTTGCAGAATCAATAGCAAAATCTATTTATTATATAACTATTTAATTCAAGCAATGATAAATAATTTGGAACAGGCATAATCTAACTATTGTCAGTAAGAACTTGCAAAGGAACGAGACGTGAAAGGAGGCTCGATCACACGATTAACCAATACATGAGTTTCACAAACTGAACAATGAAAACGTTAGCCTTTATTTAATACACAAGATCAAAAAGTTCCTTAGAATCATCTTCCAAGTAGATTGGAACTTGGATTGCAGCATTATTAAGCTAATAAAAGATAAAACTAGTACAAACCTTTACTGTAGATATTTTTTTTAAATGTAGAAAATTAGTGACATTCAATAGATGCCTCTTTCAGTAGAAAAAGAGAGTTGACACTGCTTATAAGGAAATAACAAGTTATGTCTGTTAGGTTTTAGTATATGACCAAAAGCATCCGTGATTTGATTGTCACAATACAAAACCAAAACAAACTCTCAACTTTATCATCCTCATCTCAACCAGAATATATTATCCCAATAGTACAATTTATGGAATTAAAGAAGTAAATAAGTTGTAGATCACAATTTATGGACGGAAGTGGAATACATGGGAAAAAAATACGTGAAACTAAAAGTATTTGCACATAAAAAAGAGACCATACTCGAATATAATAAGCTTATAAACTTCTTTGAACTTTGAAAAAAAAAAAAAACCTTTAAACAAAACCAAATAAGGAGGAATCACAATCTTTTCTACATTCTATACTTAAAAGATTGTTACTACGAAAAGTTTTATAAATAAACGAACAGAACTAAAGAAAGAAATAAAAATAAATTAACAATTTTAGCACAAGGTTGTTAAAATTTGTTGAAGGGAAGTAAAGAAATGTTGTAACTTTAGTAAAGATGGAGAGTGAGTTTAAGGAGCACCAAGTTTTCTCTAATACTACAATTCACGCAGGGTACTATTACATCTTCATCCAACAGAAAATACATGCAAAATCATGCGATCTTAGCCGTTGGTTCATTCAATGATGGTACAAAGGCATGCTGTTGTAAATTTTGATTATATTTCAAAAGTTTTAAATATTGTGTTCCATATTTTTAATTGATAAATATAGTTTTTTTTAATAGAACTCATTATTATTATTATTATTTTATTTATGATTAATACTAATATTTGACTTGGTCTAATTCTTTGGGCCACATCTTTTTGACTTGACTAAGTCTACACATTTTTTACTCTTATTTGAAACGGTAATTTAGGCACATGAATTTTATTTTGTAACCGAAACAAAATTAAAGAGGCACATTATGTTTTGAGTTTGTGCTGCCATTATATTTGATGAGTGAGTGCCTATTTTACTATCCATCTCTAACTGCCAATTTATATATAACAGGGTCACGTTGTTTATTTCTAACTGCCAAGAAAGATAAGTTTAATCGTTATTCCTCTTGTTTATTCTCTTTAATATTTAATTGATGCTTTTATTTATAGAGATAATTTATTCCTGATTTTACAACACATGCTTAGTGTGTGAGCAATTAGGCAGTTTGTAAAATTGTACAAAAACTACATACTGAACAATTGAAAGTGCATTAGCATCTTACCTGCTTACGCTTACCCTTTCTTATCCAATAATTATTAATTATCCAACAAAAGAAAGGGTTTTGGAGCATGGTTAAAGAATAGATGGATCTAGAGCATGATTTGGGGCTATTTGAAGCCAAAAATATAAAGATTTTATGCAAAAACATCAGACACGGTCGTGCCTGACAAAGACTAGGCCGTGCACCCATTGTGTTCAAACATGCCAAACTTTAGGAAGCTAGGCATGGTCCGTGCCTGTAGGCGCACGGCCGTGCGCGACGCTTCGACCTTTTTTGCTGTTTTGTTTTCAAGACTTGGCACGGTTCATGCCAACCTGAGCACGGCCGTGCCAAGGTTCCAAGTTCCAAGTTGAGCATGGCTGTTTTGTTTTCTTAGGGCTTAAGTTAGCTTTTAGGCTATAAATAGAGCAGCCACCAGACATATTATTCATCTTTTGTTCTTGGGAATTCTCTGTGACAATTATTTTCATTTATCAAAGTTCTTTTTTTCCTTGCTTTTTATTATTCTTGTTCTTTATTTCCAGCTATTTACTTTCATGTTCTTCTTCTTAATCTCTATGTCTACGATGAACTTGAGTGAGTAGACTTCTTTGTCTTGGGATTGTTGGATGAGTCTAGTGACTTAATCCTATCAAACCAAACCTGGAACCCTAATTTTATGTAATCCTATTTTTCTAATCTAATCTCACCATTCTTAATTCTTATTTCAAATACTAACCGAAGTATCGAAAGAAGAAGGTTAGTATTTGACATGTGAGATTAGACAAGGTTTTCGAAACATGAGAATAGTCTAGAAAACCTTGAGATCTTAAAGTTTCGTTCTTAATGGGTTTCAACAACGATCAACCAAGAGAATATGTGTGGTTGTTGTTGAAACACACTCATTGATTTCGAGAGAAACCTTGATATGCTTTAGAGAAACCGGTCTTTAGAAATAGGTCTAACATAAAATTAGTAATTAGGTTTGGATTGTGAAAGATTTGTCATTATGATGAACCAACGATCCCGAGGCGCTTTTTACTATTAATTTTCAATCAATCAAAATCCCAACTTTTAAAACCCTAATCTTAATTAAAAAAAAAGAATCAATTTACACAACTCCCTGTTGGAACGATACTTTTTACTACCTTGATAAAACTGTGCACTTGCAGATTTTACACATCAATAATACTCGGAGATGCTCTACTTCCAAAATTATTATCCATCCTAGTTTCATTTTCATCCTTACGCAATGCTATCTAAGACGGCACCACCTTTTAGAATGGTTCTCTCATAGAGAAAGGATGGGGTGCCATATCAGACGACCGACACTGTGACGAGGAAAATGAAACTAGACATTTGAGATAATAATTTTGTAAATAGGATAAATTGAAGTATATTTTTCACACTAGGGTAATTTGAAAGAAATTCTCTTTATTAACTACTAGCGAAAAGACGGACATGCCCGTCTGTTTGCTTTTTCATTGCGTTAACATTTGAAAATTATGAACAATATTTTTTTTATGAAATTTTGGTTTTGATTAAAAGTAAAAATATAAATGTTTGTTGCTTTTTTAATGACACGAACAACAATCTTTATTATAGAAAAAGTTGTTTAATATTATAATTGGAATAACAAAAAAGTAAGTATAAATATACTCATATAGTTTGTTATACTTTTTAAATGATAAAGATAAAAAACAAATTCATATCGTGTTTGTTACATTTGTTTTAATATTTAAATTTATTACATGTGTTATTTGTATTGAAAATTAAGGATAGTTTTGGAAAGAAAAATCCAGCCCAAAAGTGCTGAAAGGGATAGTTTTCTTTATATATAACAAGTTCCTAGAGAGAACCTTCTATACTTAGGATACCTTTATATTTAATACGAAAGAAACATGGTCAATACAAACTTTGTTCTTAAAATAAAACCAGATAAGCGCGTCTCTAGAGACAACAAAAGATAATGAAATCAAAATAATTTGATGAGAAAGGACGGCTTGTGAGTAGATGATAGTGTGAGGTACGAGAACCAATGCAAGGAGGCTCGATCACAAGAATAGCTGATACTGCATATGTTTCATAAATTGAGCAATGGAAAAAGTTGACCTTTATTAAGATTTTTTTTCTTCAAACTACCCTACGGAAATATTACTCGGTTATACCATACTTCAAAAATTATTATCCAAATTGTTCAATTTCAATTTTCTCCTTAAATAGCGTCATCTGAGACGACGCTACCGTCCTTCAGAATGTCTCCCTATCAGAAAGAAAGGATAGTGGTGCCATCTCAAATGAATGAAACTAGACATTTTGGATAATAATGTTGTGAATGTGATATATTGAAGTATTATTTTCACAAATAGAGTAATTTGAAAAAAAATTCTTTATTAACTAATTACACAAGATCATCAAGTTCCTTCGAATCATCGTTCAAGTAGATTGAAACTTGGATTGCAACACTATTAAGCTAATAAAAGATAAAACTAGCACCAACCATTGATGCAGAATGATTTATTTTTTTTTTTAGAAATTAGGTTAAAAATCATAATTCAATAGATGCATCTTTCAGTAGAAAAAAAATAAATCGATACTGCTTATGTGTGTTTGGTTCTAGAATATAACTTAAAGCAACGGTAATTTGATTGTCACAATAAAAATTCAAAACAAATTCTCAACTTTAAGAAATGAATTTTATCATCCTCATCTCAACCACAATATATTATCCCAATAGTAGAATTTATGGATGGAAGTGGAATAGATGCAATAAAATACATGAAAATTATAAGATTGTTTATATAAGCTGGTAAACTTGTTTGGACTTTGAAAAAAACAACTTGCTTCATTCTATATTTACTGATTATTATCACTAAAATTTTTATAAATAGAACTAAAGAAGGAAATAAAACTTTCAGCATAAGGTTGCTAACATTTGTTGAAGGGAAGTAAAGAAATGTTGCAACTTTAGTAAAGATGGTGAGTGAGGGTGTGAGTTTTGGGAGCATCTGGTTTTCTTTAATACTACTATTCATGCAGGGTACAATTACAACTTTATCCAACAAGAAATACAAAATCCTGTGTGATATTTATCCAACATACTTGCTGTATGAGAAATTAGACAGTTTGCAAAAATATGCAAAAACTGCATACTGAACAATTGAAAGTATATTAGCATCTTGCCTGCTTAAAGCTTACCCTTTATGAATACTCTTGGCTCCCCATGTGCACTGGTGATATTACGTACAACTTGCGATTTGGTAACATTCCAATGGTATCCTCATTCCCCAATCAATCTTACAAAATATTTTATTTCACCTATTCGGATCAAGATTATTTGAGACTGTGTTTGGTTTTGCCGAGATAAAAATAAATTTTGAATGAATTGATTTTATAAAATTGGTTGTGGTTAAATATGAGGAGAAAGTAAAATGCTTTATGTTTGATTGACTATATTAATATCAAAGAGACTTGGACAGTAAATTTGTACATAAGAGTCAATTCTAAAATGTAACACTCCAATTTCTAGCTTTAAATTAGAATTAATTAACCCACACAAAAACAAAATAGCAGAAACTAATAAATAACTTCATTGAATTCCATACATCAAAAATAAAAAGTATAACTTGATTTCTATATTTGAGCAAAAAGAGTTTCTTGTCTAATCAACTAGTAATATCTTCAAGTAATTTCTCAAGTCCATCCCTTTATTTATTTCTACTTTCTAGCACTTAGCTATGCATTTGTATTAGTAACAATTAGGCTTTGAAATATTCCATGCGGAAAATACATTAATTTATCATAGATAGCAAGCACGTTATAAATTTAATATAATGTCCATCGACATATGGAGCTGATCTACACTCTTATAATAGTTTTCCATCAATATCCATCCTATTTTAACAGTATTCTTTTGCAGGAATGGGATATGGAAACTTACAATTAATCTCTACTCTATTTGAATTATATCCATTTTTATGTTCTCATTTGCAAACTTATATCTTTTGTAGGATGAAAACTGCACAAGGAGCTACAAAAGTTTGGCTTTCGTTATTAAGCTGAACTATCAGGATTTAACATGATTAGACATGACAAAAGTCGATTTGTCACATATGTTACCAAGACTTTAGTCAATAATGAGTTGCTTGTGACATTAAGTTTGTAGTCATGTTTTATGGTATAATGAGGGTTCTGATTTTAAGAAAAATAATGAGTGTATATATAAAAGTAGCTATATATTCCATATAGGAAGATCATTTTGTTTGCAAGCCAAAAATCTAACATATAAGGGATATAAATCAGGGAAAATTACATTTAACTTCTCTGAAATGTTTTGTTGCCTTAATCCTCTTATTTACATGGAAAGTGACACTTATAATCTCAAATTCGATTATGATATACATGAAGTTGGATTAAGTATTATTTTAGACAAAGGTTGAACTCATACACATGATTGATTCAACATCCACAAAAGTTCAACGACCACTTGAGTTTAATCGCACCTCTCCTGCTGCAACTTCAAGCAGCTTCTACGTGAGGTTGGCATTTCTCCATCTTATCTTCATTGAATTTTTTATCATAAACAAACAAACAAAAGGTATAAAAAACATAACATTATCAATTGTCACAGTGAAATCATTCATATGAAAGAAAAAATAGTTTACAAAAGGTATAAAAAAAACAAACAAACAAAAACATTAAAAAACTGACAATTGTAGTTGACTATCGATCATTATTTTGTAATAAAAGTAATTCGTTATCACGAGCACATGATAAAAATTTGATGTAAAAGTACGTAAACACTATGGCATGAGTTGTAACTCTTTTATATGAAGGCGAAAATCCAATTCCTTTGCCAAAGATAATAATTATAAGTTATGGTCAGATTGTCACATTTCTCAAAACACGTAATTTGTCTGAACTAGCCAATTTAGACGTGCATTCAATCCCGATATTCAAAATTTGCACATTCAGATTGGTTAATTTGGACAAACATGTTTTGAGAAATGTTGGAGGACAAAAAAAAAACATTCTATTTCTACTAATGATTTTCTATAAGACAATTTTAAAATTCATCAACTATTAAATTTAAATTTTGTTGAGTATGAAATTTTATAATATTTATATTTTATCACATAAATAAATATTAATCAAAGCTTACAACTCAAATTTAGTATAAAGTATTCTATAAAACACCACCCCAGAGCACTTATGGTCCTTAAAATCTAATGGGAGACAATGAAATGCAAAAAGTTCCAAAGGATACAACTTGAAATAAACATTTTACCAGATTCCTTTTATCCTCTTAACAACATTCTCTCAGAAATATTAGTTTGAAGTTGTATCAAAGTAAATATTTTTCAGTCAATAGTAAAAGTTACACACTGAAATTGTCTTGATTATTACTTTTTATCACCCTATACTCTTCTCACGCGTCCTATGACATATTTCCAAAATACCTCCATCGTTATTATACCCCTAGAAAATAACTCCTTCAGGTTTGGTCCCCCTTTTGTTTAAATTATGGATTTTGGTCCCTCAATTTTTAAATCCGCAATTTCGGTCTCTCAATTTTTCTAATTTTTTAAATTGAAACCAACATTTTCATTTGACGCTAATGTGACACAATTTTAAATGACATGGCATTGAACTTAGTACATACATGGAAGACATGTCATATTAAACTTAAATAACTATTTTTATACTTTGAAGTGTTATTTATCTATTATTATTAATTTTACAAATTATATAAAATTGGTATTTCCCAAAAAAAATTCAGATTGAATTCTGGGGAACCCTGAAGAAAGAATCCTCAATTTCATTGTGTCATCCAATTATTCCCCCAATTACATCGCTTCATCTCTGTTCTTAATCATCATCGCAACCATTCTTTTCGATTCACTCAAGATGCCTCGGTCATCGTCCTTCTCAATCATCGTCTTTTTTGATTCATCACAACCAATTTTTGGGATCTGCAACTCATTTTTTTCTTCATCTTCTTCTTATGTTGTTTAGTTTTATGAGATATATGTTACTGTAATGGTTGTAAGGGAGAAAAGGATGCAATTCTTTTTTACTAGTATGATGAAGAATTGACCAATCATGCAAAGGGCAATTTTGCATCCTGTTTCGTCCATGACGATAAGAATGGATCTCTTTGGTTTTGCATTCCGCTTCCTTTGTGTCCGTTTTCCCTTTTGTAGATGAGCTCATCGCTAAATCACATATGTTGATAGAGATTAAAAGTTAGGGTTCATAGTTTTTAGCTTTCTGAAAATCATAGTGCAAATGACATTTTAGGGTCCACGGTTTCTATTTGTGAAAAAAAATCCAATTTCTAATTTTTTGGAAATATTTTTTTTATACTTGTTTAATCAAATTTTAATTAAAAGTTGAAGTTTAATATGACATGGCTTTCTTGTTATACTAATTTATGTGCCACGCCATTTAAAATTGTGTCACATTAACATCAATTGAAATGTTGGTTTTAATTTCAAAAATTAGAAAAATTGAAGGACTGGAAATTGCAGATTTAAAAATTAAGGGATTAAAATCTAGAAGTTGAATAAAAAGGGGAACCAAAACATCAATTTTTGTAAGCTTGATCTCAATAAATATCTACTATTGTGTTAATTTAATATATCTTGTTTTTTTTTTAAAGATGTTAATTTAATATATCTTGTTGATAAAGAAATATTTTCACTATCCTTCACACAATAATAAGTGTGCTTGTTATTATCAAAAACAAATATCGAATCAACAAAGATGGCACTATAGCTTTGATCATTCAAGTTTTTCCCTAATCTAATCAAGATTGTAAAGGGTTTGTATAGGAAACCCGTTTATGAAAAGAGTTGGAAATATGAATAGAAATTAAAGGATTAGACATCATCATCTATTCATTCAATGTGTCCTCTTGATCATTCATCCATTTAACTCCTTTAATATCTTAACTCAACAAAAGTTAGCTACCCATTCCCTAGAGAAAAAATGTCTCTAAACATAAGTCTTCTTTCCAATTATTTATTCATTTAGGGTATTGTATAGGATAGATGATAAAAAAATAAAAAATAAAGTTTTTAACTTGAAAGAATTTTTAAAAAATTGATTGCACGGTTTTTAAGACAATATTTGTATACTTAGCCAAAAAAAAATAAAATTTCTATACTTAATTTACTTGGCATTTGTCATTTATTTATTTTCAACTATAAATATAAATAATACTATTAATGGTTAGATCGTCATGCAGAAAGAGATTTGTTAGGTTTCTAAAGGACAAGCAATATTTTGGGTTTACAGCTTCGACAAGAGGGTGACGATCAACGACAAAAGTCGGCGACAAAAAGCATGTGGATAATGGATAAGGGAATCAGCAAGGTAGACGACTTAGTGTCCTTGTAAATTGTAATTCCTAAATGTTATGGAGAACCTCTCATGCTTCTCTTAGGGATGGATTCTTGACTTGTGGTATTTTAGGCGACTTATTTATGTCTCAGAAATGAAATGTTAGGGACATAAGTTTGGTATGCTCCTTTTAAAAATGTTCATCATGATTTATTTTTTTTGGTAGAAAAATGTTCTTCACATTGAGAAGATGGTGCGCGAGCACTTAATAATGCGTAGTTGGACAATTTGCAAGTTTTGGCCAACACCGCTCGATTCAATTAGTCTGAGGTAAAGGAGGGAGAGAAGGGAGTGAGTCATAAAAAATTTGAAGAGTGAATGATAGGAAGGAGGTGGCTGATGTGGAGAAAGTGTCGTCTCAACCTTACATTTATATACCCGTTGAGTGGAGAGGGCTTGTGTATACATCTGTGTATAAACTTACGTGTTATATGTGTTTGCATACAAGAATTTATCAATGAGTTTCAGAAACTAAGCAATTAAAAAGTTGGCCTTTATTAAGATTTTTTCTTCAAACTACCCTTCATATGAAACCTATTTCCAAAATTATTTTCCAATTTACCTAATTTCATTTTCATCGCCTTTATTAAGAATTTTCTTCAAACTACCCTTCATATGAAACCTATTTCCAAAATTATTTTCCAATTTACCTAATTTCATTTTCATCATTTCATAGCGTCAGGCGAAACGACACCACCTCCTTCGTAATGGCTCCCTCTTATAGGGAAAGGTCTCTGAGAGGGAGTCATCCTGGAGTAAGGCGGCGGCGTCTCAGATGGCTTTATGACAGACAAAAGCGAAACTAGGATATTTTTTTAATAATTTACTTTGTAAACAGGGTAGATTGAAGTATTATTTTCACAACTAAGGTAATTTGAAGAAGAAAAAAAAATCTTTTATAACTAACAACACAAGATCCTTCGAATTTTCTTCCAAATAGATTGGAACTTGGATTGCGACACTATTAAGCTTATAAAAGATAAATTTAGCACCAATTTTTACTGCAGAATTATTTAAAAAATGTAGAAATTAGGTTCAAAATCATAATACGTATGAGGACAAAATTACAAATGTCATTCAATAGATGCCTCTTTCAGTAGAAACAATGAGACGATACTGCTCATAGAAATAGCAAGTCATGTGTGTTTGGTTCTAGAATATGACTAAAAGCAACAGTGATTTGATTGTCACAATAAAAATTCAAAACAAACTTTGAAATTTAAGAAATGAATTTTATCACCCACACTCTCAACCACAATTAATTATCCCAATAGTACAATCTACTGAACACCACGATCTAAGTTGTATGTAACAATTTATGGATGGAAGTGGAATACATGCAATAAAATACATGAAAATTATTCCCTTCAAAAAAAAAAAACATGAAAATTATTAAATTGTTTACAAAAAAAAAAAAGGCATACACATGAATATATAATATAAGCTGATAAACTTGTTTGAACTTTGAAAAAGAAATTTCAACTTTAAACAAGACCAAAAAAGAGGAATTACAATCTTTTCTACATTCTATATTTACAGATTGTTGCTACTAAAAGTTTTATAAATAAATAGAACTAAAGAAAGAAATAAAGATAAAGAAAAGTTGATACTTTAGTAAAGATGAAGAGCAAGGGTGTGAGTTTAAGGAACATCTGGTTTTCTTTAATACTACTATTCATGCAGGGTACAATTACATCTTTATCCAATAAACAATACAAAATCCTGTGTGATCTTTATCCAACATGCTTACTGTGTGAGAAATTAGGCAGTTTGCAAAAACTGCATACTGAACAATTGAAAGTATATTAGCATCTTACCTGCTTAAGCTTACCCTTTGTGATTACTCTTGGCTTGTGCACTGGTGGTACAAGTAGAGAGTTTGTAACATCCCAACAGTATCCACAATCAGTACTATGCATGTGAGGGAGAAAATCAACAGAATTTTGTTGTTCAAGGTGGGTATAGGTACACAATTCATTGGACTAATATATATTTTTCACCTTTTTTAATCAAGGAGAGTTGTTCAAGGGAATATATTTTTTTCACCTTTTTGGATCAAGATTTATTTGAGAGGATGTTTGACTTTTGTTCTGCCGTGATAGAAATTAAGTTTAAGTGAATTGATTTTGTAAAATTGATTGTGATCATTGTTGTGAAAATTCCGACTTAAATTTTAAAATTCTGGATTTTGCGACTTTCTTCAACTTCAACGACTCAAATCTATAGTAGAATTTCAAAATAGGCAAAATCCATCGATTTTGATTGCGATTTTATGATTTCTTATAAACTAAGTCATTTATGACTTATATATACCATTTATAAAATATATTTAGTATTATTTTTTTTTTGTTGGTAAAATTCATCGATTTTGATTGCGATTTTACAATTTCTTATATCGATTCTACAAAAGTAGTTAAGTAAAATCCTTCGATTTTGGTTGCGATTTTACGATTGTCGACTTTGCTCATCTCTTTCGACATCCCGATTTTGACAACCTTGATTCTGATTAAATATTAGTTGAAAGGAAAATGATTTATGTTCGACTACATTTATATAAATGACTTGAAAAATAAAATTGAATCTAAAATCCAATTTTAGTATCAAAAGGTCCAATTTGTAACTCCAAATCAAAATAAGTGTTGTGAAATCAACCTTGATCGGAATCACACCAATGAAAAACAAGGATGTGTGGAGCAAAAGATAGTGGTAATCCTAGGTCTAAGTGTCTTCAAGCAACAACACACACAAAAGCTAAAACAATGACACAAAACACTAGCCAAGCACAAAGATAAGCAAGCTTAAAGGAAGTAAACAAACACATACAAGATGGTAACCTAGTTCGGTCCAATATGACCTACTCTGGGGGAGAGAGCAGCTCTCCAATCCACTATGAGAAAGTGTTACAAGAGGTTACAAGAAATCAGCCTTTTCCCTAATCTCTACCATTTGTTTCCCTCACCACTCTCATATGAATCTTACTAGAGAGTACACAAAGGAAGCTTTGGATCCTTCCAATGAGTTAATCTCACTACCCAAGGTGTTTACAATGTTTATCCCAACCCTAGAGACCCTCCTTACAAAGATACTCAACCCTCAAGTTCCCCCCTTTGTGAACCCTAGGCCTCTAGCTTCAGCTCTCATCCAAAAATGCTGCAGAACCCACTTAAATACTAGTCACTGCAGTCCAAAAATCGTGTCACGGTTCTGTACAATCGCGGCACGATTTTGTCTGAACAGTCGTTGTGACCAGTCCCTTTCAAGTGAAACTTGGTGAGGAAGTAGTTGAATCGCGTCACGATTTCCCAAATCGTGTCACGATTTTCCATCTCAAAGACCACACTCACTGCCTATCCAATCGTGTCACGGTGCCTGAAATCGTGACACGATTTTAGGTTTTCCTGCGATCTCAATTTGAAGCCAATATACAACAATAAGTACGGAGACAAAATAAATTATACTTAAAACAAAACAAACAATTCAAAATTAATACTACGATCAATTTTAACAACGTGTAAACAAACATACACTACCTGAGTTGGAATCTCTTTTGTCCTATTTGTACAATAGTGTTACTATAAGATGCTCCTCTTTCTCTCCATAAATATATATAAGCCCCTTCTGTCTTATTTATACAATTGGGTTAACGGCTTCGACAAGAGGGTGACGATCTACTACAAGAGTAGGCAACAGAGAAGAGGAAAGAAGGTGGATAATGGAAAGGGGATTAAGAAAGGTAGCAAGGTAGACGTACGGCTTAGTGTCGTTGTACTTCCTAAATGTCCTGGAGTATCTCTCATGCTTATCTTAAGGACAAATTCTTGACCTTTGGTATTTTAGGAGCCTTATATATTTATATATGTCTCACAAATGCAATGTTAGGGGTATAAGTTTGGTATTACTTGTTTTAAAATATTCATCACAATGAGAAGATCGAGCACTCAATAATGTGTAGTTGGATGATTTGAAAGTTTGGGCCAACATCTATGGATTCAATCCGTCTGAGGTAAAGAAGGAGGGGAAAAAGGCGGTGGGTGGAGAAAAAATTGAAAGAATAAATGAGAGGAAGGAGGTGGTTGATGTGGAGAAGGTGCCATCTCAACCTTACACTTACAAACACATTGAGTGGAGAGGGTGTCTTTGGGGTGGACTTTTATGTGGAAGATGTCCCATAGTTACCGATGACCTATTTAGCAAATGTACTCAAAGAACGTGAAAGTAATAATTCATATCCACGAGGACTATCTTAATTCCGACTCGGCAATGTTGTTATCATGTTGGATGTATAAAATTGGGGGTTGCACAGAGCAATTGTTTTGAGTAAACAATCATAAACTAAATTTTAAAATGCAAGTAAAATGGTTTAAAATTTTAAGATTAAAATTTGACCAGGTTATTCGAATCCTCCAATGCATGCAATTTGGTAAATTGCACCTATCCTCTACAATTATTTTTCTAGTTTCACAATCAATTAAAAAATTAGTTTTGATCAATCTCTTGACTTAGCTTCGATAGACAGGGTTCTGGGAGCCTAAAATCGTGCCAACATGCTGCATTAATTTTAAATTTCTAGGTTTGGCGCTCTCAAAATTGTGTCACAATGCTACAGATTGTGCCACGGTTTTCATGTCAGTAGCAAACTCTCCATTCTAGAACAAAAATCGTTCCACGATGGCTAAAATCGTGTCACGATGTCGTAAAACCAAAACCATTGATTTTCTTGCTTTCTTCAATTCCAAGCTATCTAAAAATGCTACAAACTCAACTAAAACATAAAATAAAATAATAAAAAACATCGTATGATAGCATGTCATTAGTTACAACAACACATACTGGATACATGGTTTGATTCTATTTTTGTGATTTCCATGGGAGGGTTGTATGATGGTGATGTTAAAAATATTATTAACTATGCAATTTAATTTTCCAATCAACTTTTTGTTGAAATTCATGACTGGACTTTGAATGTAGTTGAGATCGAGAGAGGCACATGGGATGATCAGATCCGTCATGGGCTCATCCACCCTATGCACGAAAGGTTAAAAAGAGCAAGATATATGTCTTAAAACAACGCACTGGCACGGTACCTCTATACACGGCGTGCCCGAAACCCTATGATGAGTAAAACCGCAAGTGCACGGTTCTACCGAAGTAGTAAAAAGAGTATTGTTCAGACAGGGAGTTATGAGTTCAATTAACTTTTAATAATGATTAGATGAAAGTTTCAAAGGTTAAAAAGTTTTGATTTTTAATTGAAATAAAATAACAATAATAATAAAAGGTGCCTTGGGATTATTTGTTCATCTTGATGACAAAACCTTCACAAACCAAACCCTAAACCTAAACTTTATATTGGACCCACTTTCTAAAGACAAGTTTCTCTTAAGCCTATCACATTGTTCCTCTAGCAATCACGCCTATTCTCATGGTTGATTGCTATTAGAATCCTTGAAGAACGAAACTTTATTTGTCTCAAGGATTGCTAGACTATTCTCATGTTTCGCAATCCTTGTCTAATTTCACTTGTTCCAATATCAAAACTCCGCTGTCGCTTTATGAATTGATATTTGTGATGATGAATTAACAAACACTAACCCTCCGCTGTCGCTTTATGAGTTTGGTATTTGTTAATTTATTATAAAAACGGTGAAATTAGATTAGAAAGTAGATTTATATAAAATTAGGGTTTATGGCTTTGTTTGATTGGGATTACGTCATTAGACTTATCCAACAATCCCAAGACAAGAAGAGTCTACTCACTCACGGTCATTGTAGACATAGAAGAGAAGAAGAAGAAGAAGAAGAAGAAGAACATAAAAGTAAATAACAATAAAATAAAGGTGAACTTTTATTCCAAGAACAAAAGATGGTTTTACAAACTAGATGGCTGCTCTATTTATAGTCTAACATTGACTTGAGCCCCAAAAATTAAATCACTAAGTGTTGCACAAGAAACCATGGGCTCTAGGTTAGAAATACTAAAATAGACAACTTTGTCGAAGAAGCAAAAGCAGCAAAAGGGCAAAAGGGGCGCGCCACTTGTTATATTTTTGTACAAGATCTTCGAATTCTTTGCACAAGATATTTTTGTATGAGATCTTCATATTTTTGACATGATTAAGAACAAAATTAAAAGCAAAGAACATAATGAATAATATATTATATATAATCTAAAAAACAAGAGTATTACATTGAATTTATTGCTAATTAAACCTAATTTCAAAACAAAGAGATATTTAGTTATCTATAGATGAAGTAACTAACTTAAAGATGAAGATTGAAGATGGCAGAATATGTAAAAGCTTGATTCCAAGCTCCCAATGGCTTCTAATGAAGTAACAACTTCTCCCTATGTTTCTCCCTCTAATTTGCATCTATAGATGGGATCCTCACGGGGCTACCTTATAATTCCCAGTCCCCAAGTAATTCACTACAATACATTTTATATTTGTATATACAAATATTTTATGTTATATTTATTTGACTTTTCTCGTTACATGTGTAGAAATTTCTTTTATATGTAATTTTTAAAGTAATGTCTTAATATTATATTTAAGATATGGATAAATTTTATTTTTTTTAGCAATTAATTAATTAAAGATAATATAAACTTAGTTTTTTCTCAAGTTTATAGGGCTCCGCATGGGCCGTGGGATGGAACGAGGAGGAAAAACTCGCTGTGGAAGTGAAGAAGGGGATGGAGAACAATGTGAGTAGTAGCGCGACGAGTGGGGAAGTACTCCAATCCCTCGCCCCATCCCATTGCCATTCATAATTCTCAAGAGCAGGGAAGTAGACGTGAGGCATATACAATTCCCAATTATTAAACCAAAAACAATAATCTAAGTGGTGTAGGTCGATTTAACAAAGTTTTAGTAGTCGGTTTTTGTTGTAGACTATATTAGTATTTTGCTATTTAACAAAGTTATTAATGTTTTTTATTTGATAAAATGAGCACTTAATTAGGTTGAATTTAACACTCTATATTAAACTATATTTCAAAATATACCTTCAATTTTGAAATAGAAGGATATAATTTAATTTTAGCATTAGTGACTTGATTGATATGCATGGTGTCTAGTTGTCAAACTTTTGGTAAGAAAAATAAAAAATCTAGAAGCCATGATCAGTTTTTGGACGCTAGAAACATTATCCACATATATCAATAGAAAATCCCTAAGAACCTTAAGAAAATTTTCAATACCATCACAACCACACCGTTGAGAAACAACCAGGTTATGCAGAATCATTGGACTGAAGACACAATCATAACACAAAGTTACACAAACGAAATTCAAAAATCTTATTAGCCAACCACTGATAAAACATTCCATTCTAAATTCATGAAGCTTCTAAGCTCGGTAATGATGAAAAAGACGAGGAACAAAAAAGTATTGTACTTTCCCATGCTAAATGCCATTGTATTGTAAAATATATTTTGAAGAGTGGGATAATGTATTGTTTATGCGTCAAGCCTGAATTAGAAACTTTACATTCTTTACGACAATGATTGTCAGATGTAAATGTAAAATTTCACTTAAAAATATAGTTATATTGATATATACTTCTTTTTATTACTACCTCATTATTACTACTTCAATTATGTTTCTTTTGATGTATTTATAAACTTCTTAGAATCACCATAAATCTTCTCTCTAACCCTTCAGTTCTCCCTCCAAAGACCAATAAATGTAAGAAACAAAATATAATTAACCTTCCATTTTGTCGTTCGCAATAAGTTTGTTAGAATAAGAAATTAGCTAGTGTTATATCATCCATTTCTAAGGCTTGTGCGGTTCTAACAAGATAAATAATAATTAAAGAAACATTATAGTTTTACAAGAGAATAAAAAGATAAAAAAAGAGTGTAAAATATTAGAGGATTGTGCAAGGGATGAAGCAAGAAATGCAAGAATTTTGTTAGAATTGCAGAAGTGACAAAGAAAAGTTGAATGAGATATGGTCTTAACAAATGTAGTGTAAGCTCATTCAGAAAGTAATGAATGCACCGTCCACGAATTAAAATAATACAAATACAAATATCTATGTTTGTATATTTTTCTTTCGCAAAATTCTTTTTCAACATGTCAATCTAAGATTCGAGTTAGATCTCTTAGGGTGTGTTCACAAGTTGATATTTGGAGAGTCTTTTAATAAACTATTTTAGAATTTTTAAATTGGTTCTAAATTAAAATATTGTAATAAAGTCTCTGAAGTAATATACACTTGATATGTCACCTCAGTAGTAAAAGTATTTCAGAAAAGTTCATAAAATTATCAGAGAATAATTTATTTGCACATACTTCTTCATGTTTTATTTCCATGTTAAAAGGGTGAGAATCCACCATTACCATGAAAATAAAAACCGAACTAATTGTAACTTTCCATGTTTACATCAATTATCAACTATGAATAATAAACTTTGAAACTTAATTAATTCATTTTAGAATAGGTGCACTAGTGAAAAAAATTGCTACTTATTACTTGATGTGCACTTGAACTAGTATAAATATCTGTGTTGATTTTTTCTCTCTCTTCTTTCTTATTCTCTTATTTATTTTAATTTAGAAAAGATTTCCAGAAAAAACCAATACAATTCAACCCCTTGTGGTTAGGACAACCACATTTAGGGTTAATACATGAGGTAGAGTGTTTGAAAACAAGAGTGCAAAGTCTCGTAAGTGGCTGAGTAGATTCTTGATAGAATGAAAAACAGTTTAAAAAGCCTCGTTGAGTGGCAAAGTAGATTCTCGTTGAGGCAAATTGCAAGGGAACTTGTAGAAGGGGATTCAAGCAAGAATAGTACACACTAATTTGGTCTTACAGTGCCGAACTTAGAAGAGCATCACAAAATTAATGGCAATACATGAAAATTGGAATTGATATGCTTGCACCTACTTTGCAACCAAGATTTGGAAGGTATTATGTCTGCTTTGATGGTTCTAAAAAGGCATTTAGGAAAGCTTGTAGACCTTTATCCAGGTTCAATGGATGTCATTGGAAGAGCAAATATGGTGGGATACTACTAATTGCAGTTGGAAAGGTAAACAACAGGTATTAGGCTAATTACTTTTGGTACATTGCTTTATTTTTTTAAATTGAAACCATGTTCGAATTTTAATGTGTTTTGCATTGCAGGGCATGGTGCAAGTCTTTGGAAATCAACTTGCTGGAACTGAACATATTATTTTGTGTGAGGCACTTGTATATTTGCCAACTTTAGGAAGAAGTTTGGTGGAGGCACATTGCTCAAACCATTGTCGTCAAAATTCCAACTTAAATTCCAATATCCACGATTTTGCGACTTTGTTCACTTTCAACAATTCAAATCCATTGCAGAATTTCAAAACATGCAAAATCTTTGTCAACATGGAATGGTTTGAAACACTTTTACAAGTGTGGGTTTCCGTGCCAAGCACAGAATAATTTTTATTTTTAAATATAATATTTTTATTTTAATGTATTATATGATGTTGTTGGTTGATAATAATATGAAGGTTAAAAATGATTTATATTCTCCATATATTTATATACAGTAGAAACTCTTTAAATTAATACTCGGTAAATTAATAAACACTCTAAAATAATAAATTTGTCCGGTCCCGACTTAGGCCAATGTAAAAAATTGAAAAACTCGATAAAATAATAAGATAATAATTTTTCGGGAGATCCCTTTATAATTTTCGGTCCCAAGAAAATCATAAATTAATAATTCATAGAAACTGAAGAAAAAAAATATATTACACTTTATTGAAATATGATTCAATAGTCGTCTGTTTTCCTTTAAAGTTCAAGTCTGTTTGGAGCTCATCTCTAACTTTTCTTATTGCATCCAATAGCTCAGGTGTTGTATATTTGTATTGTATTTTTCCAATGCATATGAACACTGTAGTTACTAATTTACGTTGAGTC
>Ga0315913_1001669_pt1 | contig 24929 bp, 12 predicted proteins | sample MpolsnodulesMG_FD_207736 | JGI IMG/M metagenome (GOLD analysis project Ga0315913, IMG submission 207736) | Medicago polymorpha root nodule microbial communities from Los Angeles, California, United States - small nodules | ecosystem: Host-associated > Plants > Roots > Nodule | place: USA...
GATCTGGAAAAAATTGGAACGAAAAAGGTTTGATTCTCAAAAGGGTCAAGATCTGGAATAATTGGAACGAAAAAACTAAGAACTCGAACAAAGAAATTACTAAACTAAGACTGGAAATAGGGTGAGATCCGGAATACGTGTGAGAGAGGAAGAAGGAAGACACGGTGGGAGAGAGAAAGTTGGAGAGGAGAAACCGTATGGAGAGAAGCAAAGAAGATATGTGTGTTAGGTGAGTAATCCTATCAGGTCCATAACCCACCAAAAACTAAGGATTAAAATAACAAAGAGTAGATAGGATAGGATAAGTAATGGGTTTAAATTATCCTTTCCTATTGGTGCAACAAACACCGGATTTCAGCAGGATAGGATAGGTTTATCATATCCTGTCTGCTTATCCTACGCACCAAACGGACCCTTAGGATCTTGACATTGCAGCGTCACATCTTCCTCCTTCCAGACAAAATGAATTGCCCTTGCATCCCAATCAAACCTTACCTTACCAAGCTTGTGCAGCGAAGCCTCTCCCAGAACCACGTTACTGCCTTCCAACTCTAAGACATAGACCTCAACCATGGTGGAAAATCCTTCAATTTGAATTTCGAGAACCTCACAATTCCCAACAGCCATGACACGATCTCTTCCGTATTTTTACGACTGTCGCCTTACTTTGGTTTACTGGAAGTTGCAAAGTAGCCTACATTTGTGACTGGCCCCAGTATCAACCATGAACATCATCGACATTCCCTTCATGATACTTTCAAGAAGTAAAGGGTTGGGGAAAGAATTCTGGACTCTGTTTCCTTCCAGTCACCTACAACATCACAGAATTGCACCCCTACTGTAGCTTCTTTGTCATTTTCCTTCAATTCAATCACAATCACTTCCCCCTCTTGGTTCACCATCTCGTTGCCACTGAGAATTACCAGAGGCAGCTGCTTCTCTGCGCATTAGCGAAGGGGGTGAAAATTTTCTCTGCAGTGGGAAACAAAGGCGCCCTTGTCCTTGCACTCCATGAGTTACGAGTAAGGAAGATGACGAACTCCTTTGCTATGGAAGTCGTTTCCACCTCCTGCGTCTTCTCTCCCCTGTCGCACAAAATGGAATTAGCAACTGTACACGAGTTGACCCGGATTGGGCCGGTTTTGATTGCTACTGATCGCAGGCCCAAACCCGTTATTTCGCTTGCTCTAGCCTGGATTAAAACCCGGGCCAGATCCATTTCTTCCACCAGACCCGAAATTACCTTTTCCACCCGATCCTAGATCTGATTACTTAAATCTCCTTCCTAATCGCGATTCTCCACTGCCTCGATGAACCAAGGCACCACACTACTCAGTCTCAAAAACACATGCAAGCTTCATTGCCTGGGTTTGATTCTGAGGGTTGAGGGTGCGCACTCTCAAAGTATGTTTTGTGCGCGTGATCCATCCCACGGGATCACCGCCGTCAAACGGCAGCGATTCCACCTCCTTTACTGCTATCTTCTATTATGTAGCTACCTCCTCTGCAATCGTGGTCCCAGAAACACTACTCGGTGTGGGACGGCCAATAATCTTTTTTATTACAGCCAAGATCGAGTTTTGGAACTCCTCCATTGTTTTCGCACGGAATCTTCCTTCGCTGCCATTCGTCCCTCAAGGGCATCAACTTGATCAGCCATCTTCGGTGGCACGGACAACATGTTTGATGTGCAAATATCATGGGCAGTCCTATATTTGCTGTGCCAATCATGTCTTTGAAACAAATTAAAGTCAATTTAGATAGCTTGTATTCTTTTTTTTTTAGGGGAGATAGAAGTGTTCCATGTCATTCATTATATTTTGTCAAGAAAAATGTTTTCATTCATCTAGTATTTGTCCTTTTTATTCATGGCATTTCTATAAAAAAAAATGATATTTCTAAATTGATTTATAAATTGGCAGAACCACAACTATGCGGTTGACCCTGCTACACTGCCTGAAGGAGTAGAGGTTACTCATATCAATCTTAATGACAGTAGTTGTGCTGGTCTTGCTTTCCCTGCTCGAAAAATTGTGTCTCTTCAATACCACCCTGAAGCATCCCCTGGACCTCATGATTCTGACAACGGTGAGAGACTTTAAACTTGCACTGTTTATTAAAAGAAGTTTGGTGTGATCATCTGTCTATCTATCTGTTCAAGAGCATGATTGTGCGTTTTGTAGGATATAATTGTTGGATCCAATATGCTTTTACAATTTTATGCATTGACTTGATTTTGGAATCGAACAATAACCACTATTGTGATTGGTTGATAATGCAGCTTTTAAGGAGTTTGTAGAGCTAATGAAGCAAGGGAAAAGCAAAACACCCAATGAAAATCTACACCAACTACAATCGGTGTAGGTCATTAAAGCGAGCTGCTATCCCACCAGGCTAGAAGAATTAAGTATTAAAGTATGCGATAAAAGCTCAGCTTCTTAGTAGTTTTGATCTATGGTTTGTAGATGAATAAGGACTTCCTTGGGGTTGATCAAGATTTTCTTGTGTCCATTTTCTGTAGAAGGGTTAGCAGCCGATTGTCATAGGCTGATAGTCTTCATTGAAGGTTAATGTGCTCAATGTAGTATCAAGAAGTACTCAATTCAGTACCAAGAACTGTGTTTTTAGCTAGTTATTTTTGTTAACCGGGTGGTTTATTACTGCTACAACTTGGGATGTTGAGAGTGAAACTTCTTATAATTTATTTATAACAGACCCTTGCTTTATTTTTTATGAATCCCTAAACCATTAGATGGAGTCAGCGTGCAACCAACATTTTATTTTTACTTGAATGGATATTTTTTTATTTTTTGTTTATGGGAGAATGAAGATTTAATTATACGCATCATGTGAAAGCTAAACTTGATGACCGGATAACACACGCCATTCTTGATGCATTCCTTGAGCTCATGGTGCCAGAACATGCCCCGATGATAACAACTTTCTTGTAACTGTGGGGTTCGACTGGCCGTGCAGCATGCAGTTAGAAGAGGAAGCAGTCAATGGTGCTGGGGGCAGTAATGTTGGTGGCTGAAATTCATTTTGTTGGTTTATTTATTTATTTATTTTTAGAAAAGACTCCTAAATAAAGTAAATATTAATGGTTGATAAACAAATTAATAGGTGATATTATTTGTTTGTTAGCCACTTGTGTCGGGGGTGCTGTTTGTTTTCGCCTCTTTGCGTTGTTAGTCTTGGTGCTTGTGTTTTGATTCGGTGGCCTGGGTGTATCTCATAGCATCCCTTGGGTGCTATGATTTTTGTGTTCACTATTTGTATTTTACCAAAATCTCTTGCTCATCTTGTGCTAGAGGCTGTTTATTAATGAAATTAGCAGTTAAAAATGTTGATGTTATACGGACATGTGTAATGTAAAATTAATCATGGTTGTTTGAACTATCTATTTTCTCATTAGTCGTTATTGTCAAATCCATATTTTTTAAAGGTCTAGATTATAAATAAACTTTTGGAAAATTTTGAACAAACTATCCAAATCGAGTAATAACAACAAAATAACAAAATTGAACAGAACACTTGAAATAACACTTCAACCTGGAATCAAATCAACAATCATTGGAGTTGGAGCTCGATGGAGGAGGCGTTGTGACTCTGAGTGTGACTGAGATTTGGGGCTGTTTGGTTTCTCTGTTAAGGTTTGATGAAGGTAGAAAATCTAATGAGCCTAGAGTGGCTATAGCCACACCATAATTTAAAAAAATTAATAGAAATTTATTATTTAGCAACCGAATTTTTAGTCGTTAGAGTGTGAAAATTTGTCGATAATACATTTATCGACGGAAGTAGTCATATGAAATTCGATCGTTAAATTATAAAATATTAAAAGTTAATCACTAATATGTTTAGCGACTGAAATAGTGACCTATATTCCAGTCACTAAAGTATAAAATATTAAAAATGCTTAATTGAACCTTTGGTCCTTTAATTAATTTTTAGTTTTCATTTTGGTCCCATAACTACAAATTTTTACATTTTGGTCCTTTAAGTATGGTTCTGTAGTCAATTTGGTCCCTAACTGTTAATTCTAACTCCAAATGTCTAAAGCGGAATACAAACAATGGTGGTTCATTATAGATCTTATTAATTCTTTTAATTTTAACTATTCGATAGTTTTTATCAAAAAAGTGGCTGCTGGATCATGAAGTCCATTGTAACTTATGGTATACCATCGATAACTAATTTTATTATCCATTTCTTCATCTTCATACCATCTTCATCATCGACCTCCGTAAAAAATTCAGGAAAAACCCAAACAAAAACCCATGGCTTAAATCTCAACAACAACAATAACATCATCCCAATCACTCAACTTATTCAAGTTCTTGAAGCACTTAGACAAGCTTCTCAAAAAATCCAAAACCACCGTAATCACTTCTCAAATTGACCTTCCAGTCGCTATTGTTTAGCTACAGTGAAAATGTATTTATGGATCCGTTGCTGTTTACTAGTGTGTTAAAACAATATATTAAAGAGTGTGTTGATAATCATTCTAATAAAAAGCTTTTTAAAAAATAGAGACGATTATACTCCTCTTATATTACTAAATATAATTTCAAGAACTTTTGATGAGCATCAACTATTGTGATATATATTATACACAATAAAATATGTATTGTAAATAAAACTAGGACGGTAACCTTTCAAAAAAAAAAAAAAACCCGGATGGTAAAATACAATAATAGCCATTAAAGCTAATAAAAAAATAGCTTATCATCTTTTTTTTTTGCATGGCACTTGTGAGGAGCTTCTAGAACATGCATTTCCTGTTTAAGATAGATGACAAAAAGATACCTTCCCCTTATACACAACTAAGCCCCTATTATTAGTGCATGCTGACCTCCGCCTAATACCAAAATTAAAGAATTTTTTCCATAATAGCACGGTTAAGCTACATGTGGGGAAGCATTAAAAAAAACTACATGTGGGAAAAGTCCAACCAAGTTACGTAGCCAAATCATTGATTAAGATTTAAGCACCCATATTTAGAATAGGATAGGATACCCCATGACATACCACTTATATCATGATCTTCAAAATCTATCTACAAGATTCTAGTTACTTTAGTGTGTCGAAACATGGTTGGCTTCAAATGCTCTAATAATTATATATGGAGTGAAACCTTCCCATGTGTATATAACAAGCAATACACTGTAGATAATCAGCATGTTGTCTGCATCAATTTTAATTATTCTGTTTCCTTCAAATGTAAACAACAAGGACATTGTCAATGACTCGATGTCTTTATCTTATAGATTGCATGCAACTTTGCGTTGTATATTTAAAGATCTTGTGTAATTTATCTGATTGATTATTGGACTCATCAACGACGCCTTTCAACGACTCTTTGACGAATTATTGCTGTAACAAATTAACAATATAGAACTATAGGAGCTTCATGAGCAAGTGTTACTGAATACTGAGTCACAATCCAATATTAAAAATATTTAGCACACACAAATGAAAAAAGATGAATAAATTAGTCATATCATATATTTTACTTTTATATTTTAATTTTTTTTATTTATATTTGTATGCTTAAGTATTTATTTTATTTGTGTTTGTGACTAACAAAGACTTACTCAAAAGTTTAGACCACGAAATAAAAACTCACTTTGTGAGCACATGGTATGCTGTGTTGGTTTCCGGTAACTTAGATGGGGTTCATTAGCCTACATGTTCTATAGTGGTTGGATTGGACTGTTAATGTGTAGATGATTGTTGAGTAAACTCATTAAATTGCTCAGATTTTCATGAATTTTATCCATAGACAATTACGATCCAATCAACGTTTACTCACAAAAAATATCAATCGAGAGTTACGACTTGATAAATTGAACAATTTATGGAACTCATTGAACAATAACCTAATGTGCAGTCTAATGACAATTGGGTCGGACCAATTTATTTCATTTATACAACCAAATTTCTCATGCTAGAGTAGACTAGAACAGAGCAACCTATTTGACGGCTCTACTAAGTAGTATTTTATAGGTTGGACTTTTTTCTTAATTAAATTTAGCTATTCCCATTGTGATGCTATTGTAGACAGGAGAAAATAATATGAAATAGGGATGAGGGGTCAAGAGAAACTCGTGTATGATCACAAAATTTTGGACACGAGATTGGTATACACTCGTAAAATTTTCTAATTTTTTTTAAATCAATTCCTTATTTTTATATTTTATTCCTCAAAACAACATAAACTTAGAGTGTACTTGGATAGAGTAATTAAAAATTCTTAGAAAATTAGAATTTTAGGAATTCAAATATTTCAATTGAATTCAAATGTGTAGTTTGATTTTCTTAGAATTTCCAATTACTCTATCCAAATTAAATGCACTCTAAGCTTTAGGTTGATTTGATGAACATAACTAACTTTTTATGGTTCCAGATAATAATCATTTATCTTAGGACATTTTTAAAACTTGGTATTATTAAATTTTATTTTCAAAAACTAAAAGTATTTTCGCGCATAACAGTAAAGATTAGTTCATATAATCGTAACTCATTTATGGAGGTATTATTCTATGGCCACAATACTAAATTAATAGTGTTTGGACTCAGACGTATAAAAATGTTATCCTCAAAATATTCAATTATTTTTTTATCAATTTTTTCATTATTATTAAAAAATACTTCATGTATGTGACCAAACATTATTTATTTCGTCTTCTAATAAATGTATTTCATATGAATCAATTAATTAAGGATTGAACCATGGACCAAACAAGTAAGGAGCTACTACTACTTTTATCAATGTATAAATATAGTAAGAAAAGAAATGAAGGTAAAATGACAACCACAAAAAATAAAAAGTGGTTTCTGATTCCCAGACAGGTTAAACCATCACCAAATTAAAACAGTTTTATGTGAACACTGTACTACGTTGTTCAATAATGGCACCATGTGACTATAGTTTCATCTCATCCACTCGAAACCTAATCATACATTACCTAGGTAAGCTCGATGTGGCTGTTGAAACCAACAAATCACACCACGCCATTCCTTCATCAGTCTCATCCCCCAGCCCGTACAAAACAAAAGTAGGAGCCAACAATAAGTTAACAGAAATATCAATGGCTGTGATCACTCCATCTGTACTCGTTGTTTCATGCAAATGGGGTCCACAACTTTGGACTAGATCGCCGGGGATTATTGAAATATCAAGGTTTGTGTGTACTGTACTGGTGTAAATGTAATAACCTAACCCCACCACGACTATAAGGGGTAATGGGCACAATTGTTTATGGGTTACTTTTGGTACTTCCATGTTACTAAATTCGGCGAATTAGGGCACCAACAAACGTGGCGTGATATTGATAGGTAGCTTTGAATCTAAATTGAGTCACAATCTTTATCTATTGCACAATGGGTTGGTGCTCTCCTATTGGTTGGTCGTGTCTAGAGTTAACAACACCTCTCAACTTTTTCTTAAGAATTGTGTTATTTTGAGACTTAAAAAAAGGAGAAATGATATTTGTACAACCATTTTGATACAACTTTCTCCCTCATACTCTCATTTTGTTTTTATTCTCTCTCTCATCCTTTTCATCTCTATTACTTTTGACCAATGAGAAGAGAGAACAACAAAGTAGCCTCAAAGGTTGTACCAAAATGATTGTTAAAATATCACTACTCTAAAAATATTCAGACTAAGACCATGTGCAATGGTGTTGAATTATGTTGTTGAAAGATGAATTCAACCCTTGGATGCAATGCAATTGTGTATTGAAAAGAAGAGAAAAATGATATTGAGGAGAGAGGAGTAGAATGAGTTCAACATTGTTGAAGCATGACGCAGAGGGACACTTGGCACCTTTTTGTTGGTGAAAACAGAAGCGCGCATCACACGCGCAGACAACAGACCTGATTAAGTATGTTAAGGAAGTCATTTTGACACTTATGAAATATTATTTAGAGTTGATGAACCATTGTATCAAAATAATACAATGATGTTAATTGAAATTGAATTCCAATGAGAATAAATTAAAATGTAGATTTATTTTATGGGATGCTGTCGCTTGAAGTCATTAAAGCAGACCTGTATAAATATAATTATAAAGATCAAGTTTATTGTTATAAACTTTGATAAATATATGACGTTGATTAACTTAGAGACGTCTTAGTCAATCTTATATGATGAAAGAAAAATGTGTTCGTCATTTGTGTATAAAGTAGCTACTAAACAAAGCCCCTTGGGATGAAATAAATTTGTGTACATTGAGGGGATAGGGACTAAAGCCACTCGAAATTAATAAGTGATGGGAACCCAACATTTGTGATTGGAGATCCCATGAATAAGGTTCATATGGGTAAGAACAAGTCACTTATTAATTCTGCTAGCACCAAAAATTAGTTATGTAATTTTTGTTCTCGTCCCTTTCCTATGGTGTGTGAGAAGTGTTAGACACTGCATTATTAAGAGGATAAGCATATAAAGCTTTTAATGAATTTCATATCCCTTATGGGTGGTGTATGATTTGCTGCATACACTTGATGAAATCACCTATATGAGTGTCAAGTGGGGCCGCTTGCATGAGATCTTGGCAAAATCTCTAGAGCTCTCATGAATATTAGGCACGCGTATGACCTATTAGCGCACAACCGCGTAACAACAAGAATTGTGGGGGTGTGATGCGGGTGATAGACCTCTAACATACACAAGAGTCTTTGGTTCATATAGCTTGCTACACCAAATTCACTGTGTGTTAAGTTTACCATTCTAGGACTGTCTCATATAGCTTGCTACACCAGTTTGATGCATCACATCCACGTGTTAACCCAGAAAGTCTTTAAATCATTTTCATTTAAACTTTTGAAATATGTGAGGGATTGTTGTATATTTTTAATTATTATATTTCAAAAGTTAAGTAAAACCAAATCTCTCCAAAGTTATGTTTTCACGTTTTTATCATTTTCGAAATTAGCTACTTAGTCAAAAGCCTTGCATATATTTCTCAACTGAAAAATGGTTTTATCATGCGGCTATTTTTATGGAATATGTGGCACTAATTATATGCCTTTGACATTGTCCATAATGGGAAGTTAATCATCTTTGTTTTTACCCACGTAACCTACCCATTACTTCTATATACATAAGACAAAGTGTACTTGCTACAAAAATATATCAACCTGCACATACTATACACGCATAAACTATCTCACTTCATATTTTTCTGTATACAATTATTCTCTCTCATCCAAAATATTGAGTTTTTGGGTTACATTTCCTGATATTTTTAAGATAAATTTGAGTTGTTTTGTCACCTCCGGTTATGATTCATAACGGGGAAGAACTGTTGTATCCTGGAAGGATATGCACTTAAGAGGCGGATAAAATCCTCAAGGACAGTGACTATGTCACGCCTCAGATTACTTAATAGTGTGATGTTTTGCAGGTTTGCTCTAATTTGATTTGTGAAGGTTTTGATAGAGCCGTCGGCAACCAAATTCAATAAGTTTCTTGAGCTTTATTTTACATTATTAATAGTCGTATTTATTTATTATGATATTTCTCTTTAATTTCTTACTTGTGATGATTTCCACCTCTAATTTTGCAACAATTATCAATATTTTTTTTATCATTAAAAAAAATATTTTAATATGTGTGCCCAAACAATATACATTTATATTTGTGACCATATAGACTTTCTCATTGCACCAATTATTAGTTAACTTTCATTTTCAACCTGGGGTTAAAAAAGTACTGTCATTGTCGAGCCGTCCACCTGTTACTGCTATTGGCCGTAGCACCTCTCCTCCTCCTATCAAACGGTCAAAGTTTCACAATCACAATCCCCAAAATATAAACATTCTACGTGTCCCTCATTAGCCACTACCACTGTGCACTCCTCTTTTCTCCATTGGTTCTCACAATTCACACTCCTTCTTTTCTAACCAGTATCTCTCTTCCTATCGCCACGTTTCCTTCTTCAACCAATCCCATTCCTCCCACTCTTCCCTATCTCCACTGTTCAAACACGTGTTTTTTCTTACACGTGTCCCTTTCTCACTTTCCTATAAAATAAAACCTACCCTCGTGTCCTTCACTTCATTCATCGTCTCGTCTCTATGCATTAACATTAATATTCTCTCCTTCTCCTTCTTTTTCATCACTTTTGCCCTACAACACCAACGAAAAATACAAAACAAGAGAGAAAGATCATTATGGACGGTAGAGGAGGTTGTTGCATCGTTAGAAATGGTGCACATGATATGTCTACCATGGAAAAAATAATGCTTAGGTTTCGTCCTATAGCACCAAAACCTGTAGTTCCCGGAACCACAACTGCTTCCGATGGTACTTCTTCATCGGACAGCGGTGATGCTTTTTTCAAAACCAGTAGAACCAGAAGAAAGTACGTTAAAAAACTGAAGCAAAATAATACCACTGGTAAACGAAGGATCCAACGGAAGAAAAGTGTTTCATCACCGGAACAGGTTCATCCGGGGCCAGTAACTCTTCCTTTACTGCCGGAAACTCCGGCGAGAGAGCAAACCCTAACGGAAGAAAATAATAGTGGAAAGCTGTGGCTGAGTTTCAAGAATTGTAGCAAAGTAGAAGCTGAAACTTACCGTTGGTTCGGTGCGGTGGAGCCGGTGACGGTGCAGTTAACAGTAGAGTGCGTAACCGACGCATGGGTGGAGGGTGAGGGGCTAGGGAATACAGATGAAGAGAGAAGTGCAAAGCTGATGATGGACACGTGTCCAGGGTTTATATCGGACGGTTATGGAAGAGTGACGTGGACAAACGGTGCATACAGGGAGATGATGGGTGAAGGAGTTGTAGCGTTGGTGATGAAAATAAATGGTGTGGTTTTGTATCCGACGTTCACGTGTAGGGTTAGGGTTGTGCAGTTTGCGTGTGGAAGGGAGAGAAATATGTTTACGTTACCTTGTGATGTGTGGAGAATGGATTGTGGTGGGTTTGCATGGAGATTAGATGTTAAAGCTGCTCTTAGCTTGAGATTAGGTTGCTAATTAGCTACCTAGTACTGAGCTTAACTCATATTATAATCTTTTTTTCCCAAAGGTATCACTCCTTGATCAGAATCAGATCATGATATTGCAGTTTTACATTTTCCTCCATAAGAAAATGAAAATTTTAAATGAAAATGTGTTTTTTAGTAGTAGGTGATTAGAATTAGAATCATAAATGTATAGCACAAAGCTAGCGCTTGCTTTGAGCTTGGAAGAACCGGTGAGCCAATGAATGTACACTTATGATTATCGTCATGTAATTTATGTTTTTTTTATGGCTAGACTCAACTCATAGTCATAGCTATTGGTGCCTTCTGAATTCTGGATGAGATTTTTTTTATTGTTGCTCATTTTTTTAATTACTGTAAATTAAATCATTATTTTTTTTTAAATTCTTAATAATAAATATGTCTTTCAAGTATATTTTTCCCTTAAATTAATAATTATTTATTCAATTTTTTAATGTTATATACTACTACGTCAAGAATCAGCAATTTGTTTTTGTGTAGTGTTGGGCGAATAGAATGAAATAGCCTTTTGGTGGAATCCAGATGCATGGCTTTTATTTACCACAATTTTCCTCGATTACATCATAAAAACTAGTAGTTATTTTGAATGATAAAATGTGCTGTATGGTTTTTTTTTTAATTAAAGGGATAAATTAACGATCATTCCACCTAAATAAATAAATTAACGACTAGATCGATCATCACTCTATAACTCAGTGGTCACTTCTGCTTCAAGCCTCCATATACCCTTTTTTCCAATGAAAAAAAAACATTTAAATATCTAAAATTATGGAAATTTAGGAATTTATCCTTCATCAAAATTTTGAGGCTATATAATTATTTTATGTAAATTTTGATGCGATTTTTTTTTGTCAACTAATATTTTAAATATCTGAATGACTGACTGCACATAAAGAAAAACAAAAGCCGCATAACGTGTTGGGGGAGACAGGACATGGAGGGTGGGGGCAAATGAGTTTAAAACTGGGTTGAAAGTAGGAATGGAATGGGTACGTGGTCGTATTGAATTTAACTTGGGATACCCCTTAACTTCAGCTAGCTATGAACTCTGGTATTTGCTCATTGCACCACGTTGCTGCATCAGGACAAACCATTTATAGACTGATATTAAACGTGCTTTCAAATTGCCAGCGTCAAGATTCTATTTCTTACTTTTTTTCAAATTAAAACAAAATGTAAAGTTTATCCACTTTTTTTTTAGCCGAAACTAACCCTCAATTCTTGCAGGGTTTTGCTTTCTCAAAAGGAGAAGATGGTGAAGAACCTGCAACAAAAAGATAATGATTGTCTTTCCCATTGTTGTTAAAGTAAGGAAGAAGCTAACTAGAAATTAGACATCCTATTATATATGTAACTTTAGTAGGTTTTGTTTTAGTCAAAAGACTTGGAACTCAAAAGCATACACTATTGCACTATACCTACAAACAAATGAACTGAAAGGGAAAGAGGGAGTGACGTGTTGGTGGGAAAGGAGAATAGAACGGTGTTGAGGTTCAAATATATTAAAGCAAATTAAGGTTCAAATAGGGAAAATACCAAAATTATTTTTAGTCTTAAAAAATAGGCAGCAAAAGTACGATGATAGCCATTCAAGTTTGACCCTTTGTTTTAGATTGGTCTTTTAATTTTTATTTCCTCAAGTTGTTCATTTATGTTACATTTTTAGATTACATGTTGTTGGTATAAAGTTTCTCTCAGGATCTACAAAAGATGGATTTTCTTCATTCAATGGTTATTTTATCTTTCACAAGAATTATATATTGAACCTTCAACAACTTTCTCAAGGGGCATTTATGTTACATTATATTTGCGTTTGTAACATTTTCTTTTAACAAATTATGTTAAAAAAAAAAAACATGTGTGACATGTCACTTAAACAAATAACTATAATCAGACCTAACATCGTTTTGAAGTTTTACTAACTTTGTGTCCTGTGTGATTGATTAAATGTAAAATTATTATTTTTTATTTGTAGTATCTTTTGACATATCAAAAGATTGACTATGAGTGTGACTCACATTTTTTTTATAGAGTAACTTTTTTTTTTAGAAAGATAGAGTAACACACTTGTTTCTTTAAACTATATTTGCATACATTTATATGGGCATATGTCATCTTATTTAATGTTTACGTTTGAGGTTTATGGTATCACAATGATAAGTAATGATAAAAATATCATCCATTAACCGTAACACACTTGTTTCTTTAAACTATATTTGCATACATTTATATGTGCATATGTCACCTTATTTAATATTTACATTTGAGGTTTATGGTCTCACAATGATAAGTAATGATAAAAATATCTTCCATTAACCACCCTCCATGACAATGTTTCAATCATCTTCAAGAACAAACTTGACCATGACGAAACCATTACCAATATCCATGATTTCAAAACCTCCTGGATTTTCACAAGAGATTTACAACTAGCACAACCTTCCAGGATTCCTCAAGACATTCAAAGACCTTGTCATCAACGTGCACCATAGGGTCTAAGCAATTCTCGTTTTGACAACCAAGTTACGAAAGGTTCTCTTTGTAATGTGGAGTCATGGCGACATTAATTCTGACCTATGGTCTTTTCCCTGAACGAGGCTTTTGGTTGATTATCATATGATGGTGTATGCCCAGCAGCAGAACGTCGCCATAGCTCCACGTCCAACCCCTAAATCTTAGAAATTAGCGGTTCCAAAGAATATCTAAAATAAAAAAATAATATGTGAGACTCTTACTTAGAATAAATAATTTCCTTTAGAAAAAAGAGTTACAAACCAATGCCGCTACTCCATAAAACAACTATTCCTCAATAAAACTATATATCTTGGTAACCAAATATGTTGGATATTTAAAAGAAAAAAGAAGAGCTAATAACATTAGCCAATACAACATGGTCCAAAAGAAATATATGACCCTATATCGTGAAGAATTTAAATCAAGTGTGACTCAGCAGCCTCATTTCAGCAAATTAGGTATATCACAAGCAAAATTTGTGGTCCTTAGCTTGCAGTATGACCTGCCTCAAAGCACCAATAGGAGCTAATATCATCAACGAGACTCCAAATACAATGCAAAACTGAGACAAAGACAAGAAAAATCAGATTCATACAATAAAAAGTAACAAAAATACACCAATATTAGAAAAAAATTATAGTTTACATACCCAATTTGCGAACCAAGACAAGCTAAATATCCTGGGTTTGTAGATAAAAATCCACATTATGCAAGGAAGCTACAACCATCACAAAAATAATTAACATCAGCATTTGCTTTCTTAGCTTCACAAAATCACAGTGTCACTGTGATTTTGTTGAACTCATCATTGATCCAAACATGCACGTAAGATATTTTACTTTTCTTACAAAATATGTGGTTGGAGCAAAGACAAATCCCCCAAAGAAGCTGAGAAGCCCACCAAAGAAAGGAAATGTAATTGCAAGGACCATGGTAATTGCTGCATATAAGTAATTATTAAATTAAAATTCTCTATATACATGAAATTTAGTGCATGAAATGGAGACTTCAACTTTTAAAAGAGAAGGAAAAGCAAACTAACAAACATATAAATTTCGAATTGCGAATCGAAGAAACCGAGTTGGCTTGAAATTCATCTTCTCTGCCAGAAATGATTCTAACATATGAAACACCGGGACAGCATAGACCTAACAAGAAAATTAATTAAACGTAAATAAAAAATTCCAAATTATCTTTCAATGCACGCAAGTGCGCACATGTACACACAATGAAAGATAACAAATTTTGTCACCGGAATCACTAGACACTATAGTAAATAATCGTAGTTGTTAATAAAGATTCAAAGTTCTTGATTGAACATCGACTTAGATAGAATGACTACAATGACTATAAAAATCATTATCTACGGTGAGTCGGAGCTCGTACCTGATAACTTCCAACCAGATGAACAACAACAAATATATTAGCGGCAATAATAAGCCAACGAGGTTTCTCAAGTGATAAAAGGATGTTATCATCAACAGAGTTTCCAAAAGCCCGGTAACCAAAGATAGTGACTGGAAAATAACACAAAGCCACTACTAAGTAAGCAACGATCATTCCCCTCCACATGGATACTTTGGAGGGCTTTTCAGGTGTGGAAGGGATTGTTGATTGAATCTCCAAAATCACATTGTGGCCTGCATATCCAAAAGCAATATCCCCCAAACCACTAAATATACCAAAGACGTTTCCTGCTTTGGTAGTATATCTGCTACCATATTGAACATCTGGTAAGGCACCTCTGTGAATTGAAGCTATCCAAGCAATGGTTGAGTAGCTGTTGTAAGAGGAATAATAATTTTATAAGGTCAGTTTATTACTGGGAAAAAAATTTGTTAGTTACTTTGGCATGGTGCTAAGATCCGTTATAAACAACTTCTTTATATCAAGGATCTGATAATACCATGCATTATATGGTCATTGATTTGAGATCGAACAACTCAAATTATACATGCATTAAATCAATTTTAAACGATCTCGACCAATGATTAAAATTGGACCGTTAGCAAATAACTAAAGTTCGCGAACTAAAATACATTTTTCTTCTAGACTAGAAAGCATTGTGTTTCTCAATTCATCATTAACTTCAAAAAAAAATTTCATTAACAAGTCTTAAACCCTTGCATGCTTTTATTTTGCTCTACAATTTTTATTGAAAAACATTATCATTAGAAAAAGTCATGATATTTAAAGTTACGAAATTCAAATTTAAATATTCTCTCAAAAGGTTTTAAATCTCACTTGCAATTCATTACAAAGAATTAGAGTCAAATACCATTGATGTAGCCTACCTCAGAGACATGACAGCCGCGACGAGGGAAATACCAGCAACGGAGTTGAAACTAGGGAGATGGGAGAGAACATATTGAACAAAAGCAAACACCAGAATGAAATAATTTGTCTTAATAGGCTCACAATCATCACAAAGAATCTCATGAAGTTTCTTAAGAGATTTTGCACCAATAACCATGTAAACTATATCAATGCCAACCTCCACCATTAATTGTTGAGGCACCACAATCCACAAACCAAGTCTTTCACCAAATGCATGTTGGCCCAATTCATGATACTTGTCAAATCTTTTTCCTTGTACGGATTCATGCATTTCAATCATTTGCCATGCAGTGTACAATGTACAAATCCATGAAAGGACCAAAATCGTAATGCCTAAACCCCTGCTCCACAACAATTAGAGTGTGTGAATTGAACCCGTATATATAAATAAGTAAACATATATTAATATATCCTACGAAGCATAGACATGGACCGCATATGTCGGTGTAGTACTAGTGGTGTCACACACCGACACCGAAGATTCTTTTTATCAGAAATGTCGGTGCTACATAGAATATATCTATATTTTCAAATGTTGATGAATTAAATGGGTAGAATAAAAACTTGAGTAAAAAAAGTTAACCATCCAAGCTGAGACATAGCATAGGGGAAGCCAAGAACTGCAGCTCCAACCATGGCAGTGACATTATGAAAAGCAGAGTAGCAACACTTTGCGTTCCTGGATTTAATGTTGATATTTGCTTCAGACATTTTTGTTCTCTTTGTTTGAAACGGTTGGGTTTATGTTTTCTTCCGGACTTCCCACTTTCTCCTACTTTTGTGCAACTATAACATATATAGCGGTTTCCATTCAGGAACTTTTATTTTTAAATTTTCCAATATTTTATTTTTTTTAAATAAAAAGAAAATTTAGTTTCTAACTTTCTATACATTTTTTTTTAGTGAAATTTAGTTTCTAACTTTCTATACATAGATGTTAAGAAATAATAAAAAAAAATACGAGGAGCAGATTATTTAAAAAAAAAATTTACGTTTGAAGATTGTTTAAATTTTCCTATAATAGGAATAGATAATTACATAATATCATTGATATGTAGAATGAGTTGAAGGAATGTTTTTCCCGTGGTGTTTTCATACGTATTTCAGAATGTGTGCAATGAGTTGAAGGAATTAGGAATGCTTAGGACATTAAACTAATCAACATTTGAGAAGACATGTTGAGGGAATGCTAGCAATCAATATGACAAATTGGTGAATTTGCTTCTGTTGAAGTTGTTTGTAGTCCCACATCGCTCGTGTTCTCCGGAGTCAGGTTAAGGATTGCGATGTGGGAATTGGACACAGGCTCACGCTAGGCGTGAGGGTGGGTGTTGAAGTTGTTTGTAGTTTGTGGTTAGTCCCCAGGTGTCAAGTGTATAAATATGTTTGAGTACCCTCATCATTTGAGCTAACTTTTGGGATGAGATCCAAACTTATTTAACATGGTATCAGAGCCTGGATAAGGATTGCGAAGTGGGAATTGGACCCAGGCCCATGCTAGGCGTGAGTGTGGGTGTTGAAGTTGTTTGTAGTTTGTTGTTAGTCTCATATCGCTTAGGTTCCCAGACTGTTAAGTGTATAAATATGTTTGATAATCCCACATCGCTCAAATTCCCAAACTGTTAAGGGTATAAATATGTTTGAGTATCCTCATCTATACAAGCTCATTTAATAGCTTCAAGGCACAAATGTGATTCAAGGATCATCGTCAACTCGGTTTAATGTGGTAGCGCAAATTCCAAACTATGTTCACACTTCCACAAAAGTAGCATCTATCTTATATTTCCTTGAGTAGCTCAAATTTTGGATCTTGGATAATTGTCTCAGGAGCAAGCAATCGCATTTGCTCCTCTCTATCACTCTTTGATTCTTGGAAGCACATCACACCTGTCCTAGTTAGGTTGTCAAATGGACATACATCCTATGCAAACTTTTATGGATCTATAAGTTTATCACCTGATTTTCATGTCTTCAATGGGTGAATTGATTGAGGGATTCTAGTTATAGCTCCAGTGTCTACCTATCTAAATAAGTCTTGTGGCACTTTTGTTTAGGACATTTATTCAATAATAGGTTACTGAATATTTATCATGATTTTCCCTTTGTTTATATTGATGCTAAACTTTGTACTTGAATTTTCTTACACCCCTTGATGATTTTAGCCATTTTAATTGGATAACTTCAAATCTAAGTCGGAAATGACTAATTTATTGTAATAACTGAAAACTAATTCAGCACAACTATCAAAACCAATGGAACATAATGGGCCAGGATAAAGAATTTTATTTTTTTATTCACGGGAGAATAAAAATGTTAATAAGATATCTTTTAATGACGCAATCAAGTTAATTGTCAAAGAATTATACATTTCTATCTTTTGATTCCTCTTCAAAATAAGTCATGCCATTTTGACAAACTAACTCGTGCGATTTTAACATGTATACATCAAGAATAAGAATAAAATTACATACCCTAGTGATCCCTAAAAAATACATATCTTAATGACTTAAAAAACAAATTGTAAATGTATATTCACTCAAATATTTAACATTTATATAAAACAATTTTGAATCAATATTAATTCAAATATTTAACGTGATATATACAATGTAAACTTTTCTATTCGACGATAGTAAACAATACTACAACTTAGGAAGAGGAAGAAAAAAAACAGTAGAAGAATCATTACAAACAATAAAGTAGATTTTTGTAGGTAAAATGATTTTTTCAATATTTATCAGTTTGATATGTTTCATGCTAAATTGAATTAGTTTGGTCTAACAAGGGCTAGGTAGGAAAGCGATAGAAAGCATGAGAGGAAAGGGCTATGTAATAAACGTCTGGCTCACATTTCTTTCTCAAACATGTTCTCGTCCTCACAATTCATGACGAATCACATGGCTCAAGAGACAGGCAAAAGAGCACGGCTTTTCAATAATCCATAGTACTAAGGCGACATTTAAAAAAATGCGCTCGAGCTTTTATTTTAGAGTAGTGATATTTGAACATCCATTTGAGACAATTTTTGTGACAACTTATTTTCTCTCTCTTTTCATTGGTCAAAAACAATGGAGAGAGAAAAAGGAAGAGAGAGAATAAGGGGGGTGTATTGAATTGAGATTTAGGAGGATTTTAAAAGACATTTTAGTTATAGAAAAATTTTGAGGTATTCAATCAAGATTTTAAAAGATTATAAATAATTTCGGTGGTATTCAATTAAGATTTTTTAAAGAGTCCAATAAAATCTGGTGGTATTGAATCAAGATTTTTCACAGCTTAAAAATTATCTCTTGGTATTCAAAAATCTAAAGATTTCGATGGATTACTTGCTTTAATAGATTTTGTGAGACTTTTTAGTTGAAAATTTAAAAACCAACAATCTCATACAAAGACTTGAAATTTATTAAGATTGTTTTTGTTCATGGTATATGTTCTTTCGGTTTTTCTTCCGCTTCACTCATCAACGTGTGTTCTTGATACATACCTCCCCTCCTTCCACTTTTTCTTTTACCTTTTCCAGATTATTTTTTTGTTCTCGTCGTTTTTTGATTGTTGTTGTTGATCACATTCTTTTTATTTTTCGGTACGGGTCGTTGATCAGATTCTTTTATTTTATTTGTACTTAGATCATGTTAGCTTCATGTTTATTCTCTTCTTTTTTTTTCCTTGTTCTTACATGTTTATTCTATTATCATCAACATTTTTTTGTAAGGAATAACTTTGATTTAATTAGTTATTATTGTTGTTATAATCAATCTCATAAAATCTTAAGAATTCTCATAAATTACTTCCAAATCTTAAAGTCTATGAGTTAAAATCCCTCAAAATCTTGAAAGTTAATACATTCTGTTACAATCTTTTAAAATCTACAAGATTTTTTTCACCAAAATAGTCTTTTAAAATCTCAATCCAATACATCCCTAAGAGTATAATGTAAATATAAAAGAGAACGTTGTCATAAAGTGATTGTCCAAATATTATTTCTCTTATTTTATAACTTCAAATAACAAAAGCATTCAACCAACAACAGTGATCATATCAAGACACATGATTTTTCTAACATTCACGATAACTGCTATGCACAGACTTTTCATTTCATCTAGGAACAAATTACCCACTTTTTCTTAATGAGATGCATACTTGTGTTTTATCTTGATGTTAGTTTATTGAAATTTTACTGCTACTTTCATGGCGTATTTGTGAACATGGAAAAATCGGTTATTGTAGCCCAAATTAAATTCTGTAAATGCATAAAAATCCAAAACAACTCATTGCTTAAGGTATTCAGCAACCAAAAACACTACCGTTCAATAAGGGACAAGCTTCACAAGTTCAGGAATTCAACTTATTACATTTAAAAAAGAGGCCTAACGGCTGCTAGGCTAATAGACTGTAAGAAACAAAAAGTAGGCCAATTTATAGCACTACCACGGTAATGTAACAGCTTAAAGTTGCTTTGCAATGTGAACAATGAGGTCAACCACACGGGTACTGCAGAAAATTATACAAAACAGGTATTAGATGACGGAATGAATAAGCGTGTATCTAGTTGAATTGCGCTTCTAGAATTTCAATCAACTAGGATTAAGATATCAACCAACAATAAACCATATGAAAGGTCAGATTGAAGATTACCTGTAACCCAACTCGTTGTCATACCAAGAGACAAGCTTAACAAAATTGTCGTTCAAGGCAATTCCTGCCTTGGCATCAAAGATGCTTGACCTGGAACATTGATTACACACAAAATTAACTCAATTGTGATGACAATAATTCTATGAAGAAATAGAAAAGAAACATTAGCAACGAGTATAATCGACATTTCTAAACTGCCTACTAGTATCATATTTACCTGGTATCACCGATAAAGTCAGTGGAGACGACATCATCCTCGGTGTAACCAAGGATTCCTTTCAAGTTGCCCTCAGACTCCTCCCTGCATAAACAGAAATGTTAAAAATCATAGATCTAAGAACATTAAGTCCTGCTAAACTAGTCCTAGCAAATAACTTATTCACAAGGGGTGACACTGTGCATTATTCACTTACTTGATAGCAGCTTTGATTTGATCATAGGTGGCAGCCTTCTCAAGCCTCACTGTAAGGTCAACAACTGAAACATCCACAGTTGGGACACGGAATGCCATTCCGGTCAACTTTCCATTCAAAGCAGGAAGCACTTTGCCAACAGCCTAGTAAAACACACAAAGAATGAAAACCACGTCCAGAGAATCATTACACTAAACGACACTAAAAGTCTGAAAACAGGGTCAAATATTCTCACCTTAGCAGCTCCAGTGCTGCTAGGAATGATGTTAAATGAGGCGGCTCTTCCACCTCTCCAGTCTTTGGCTGATGGCCCATCAACAGTCTTCTGGGTAGCTGAATGGCAAATCAGTGTGAAGTGTGAAAAGAATGAATTAGGAACCAAATAATATAACAAATCCAACAGCAACCCACTAAAACTAAACCTACCAGTGATAGAATGAACAGTGGTCATCAAACCCTCAACAATGCCAAACCTGTCATTAATAACCTACAAGATAAACAGGAAACGGTTAAGGCCTCATATGGCAAACAACGTGATATTAGAGGATAAAATATCAGTTGGCTTGTAATACCTTAGCAAGTGGTGCAAGGCAGTTGGTAGTGCAGCTAGCATTGGAGATGATATCAAACTCTGGCTTGTATTCCTTCTCGTTAACACCAACAACAAACATGGGAGCATCCTTACTAGGGGCGGAAATGATGACCTTCTTGGCACCACCCTATATCAAACAAACAAAAACATAAATAATCCCACTACACTTTATACAAAACTAATCAATGAGAACATCCATAAGTTGTGGCCTGCTAGAAATAGTGTGATATTGCAACCATGGTTGTCAATCGCAGGTAGCAGAAAATAAAGGTTTGTTAAAATTCCGCCACGCAATGGTGATATAGTGCCACTATAGCAACTATTCGACAACATTTTTTATACTAAATTGTGTATCGCATAAAATAGCTGTGTCCAAAACCTGCTACACTGTAGCGGTACAGTGCCAGTATAGCTGCTATTTAAAAATACTGATTGCAACATTGATCTGAATAACGATATGGCATGCATGTTTTAACAGAGACAAATGTTACGGCAGTGTGCAAAAAAACAAGAAAACCATGAGCAAGTTAAGAAAATAGATATAAACAAAACCGGCACCACATAATAATATCAACATACATGTGCAGCAATTGGGAAAATAATAACTCAAATTTTAGTAATAATATCAACATATATTTGCAGCAACTGGGAAAATAATAGCTCAAATTTTAGTAATAATATCAACTATTATGGGCAGCATTTGGGAAAATAATAGCTCAAATTTTAGTAAACAAGTAATCAGCAACAAAAAAGTGTAGCCAAAGAAATACAAACCTTCAAGTGAGCAGCAGCTTTGTCCTTGTCGGTAAAAACACCGGTGGACTCAACAATAATATCAGCACCAGTGCTAGCCCATGGGATCTCTTCTGGGTTCCTAAAGCACAAAAAAATAGACATATGAATCAAAGACACAAACTATTCCAACTATTAGGTAATTGATGATCAATATTATACTAATATTAATTAAATAGTAACAATACTTATTATATTGCCATATCAAGCCGAAATTGAATACACATAAGCATAACAATTGAAAGATAGAACAATATTATACCTGTGAGCAAAGACAGTGACTGGCTTCTCACCGAAGAGAAGGGTTTTAGAGTCCTTAACAGTTAGTTCATCGTTTTTCCATTGACCGTGAACACTGTCATACTTAAACATGTATGTCTACACACAGACAACCAAAAATTCACAAAAATAAATCAGATCTAATTGAAAAAAAAAAGCTTAACAACACTCAAAAAATAATAGACAAATAAAAAATGAACGAAAGAATTTTGTACCATGTAATCAGTGGTGATGAAAGGATCGTTAACAGCAACGAGTTCGACATCATCTCTCTTCAAAGCAACTCTAGCAACCAAACGTCCGATTCTTCCAAATCCTGTCAGTTACGAAAAAAATTAAATAAAATTCAAAAATATAAATCCGATCTATGCAGAAATGAAAAGAGATCGAAGGAACTAGAATATTTACCGTTGATTCCGATCTTGATCTTGGCTGATCCACCAGAATTTAAAACAAAAACAAAGGAAAAAGGAAAAATCAGATCAACATAGAGTAATTGAAAAATTAATAGAAAATTAACGAAAAATTAAGGAAAATAATGAAGCGGTTATGAATAATTACCACCCATGGCTGAAGAAAAAGAGGATGAAGTGAAGTAGTAGAGAGTAGAGTGATAGCGGAAAGAACGAGGAAGAGTAGAAGGTTTGTAGAAGAAATGAGAAATAGGGTTTTAAGGGTAAATATATAATATATTAAAATAATGACTTGTTTGTGGGGGTAGGTCAAGTTTGGTTCCGGGTTTTATTTACGCTACGTGACCGGTGCATGACCCGTGATACTGCGCTGGTAATTGTGGTTTGTGTTGTCTGTTGGGTGGGACCTAGCACGGGTTTCTTTCTACTTTTTCGTTGTCAGAGTAGGTTCTAGATTGTGGTGAAATGACAATTTAGTGATGATGCTTTTGAAAGTGATGAATGAAAGAGAGTAGGGGTAAAACTGTCATTAGGTTATGGTATTAGGATATTCGTTAGTTTCGTTGTAAAGAATTATTCACCAATTATTCGTGAGTTTAGTGAAGTGGTTAGGTGGCCACAAGATTCGAATTCGAATTCGAGTTCAAGGCCCATATATGTGTGGCCAACCTGGTTTTCACACACATTCCTTTTCCTTTTTAGCGGATAATAAGAATAAGAGGAACACTTTTGTACACTCTTATGTTCATTTTTTTATTGATTTAAATCATGGTGGATTTATATTTTGAAAATAGAACCAAAAAAAGTAGTGGGGTATATATTAATTTCATGAAATAAAAGAGTGAAAATGTTAGAGAGAGTTCAAAAGTGAGTGTTGCTATAATTTTTCATATTTATACTTTAACTAGGGCGATCTATTTTTGGACTAGTCAGCGTATTTTTTATTCTTATTCTTCTTGTATTAAACATTGGTTGATTAATGATAATAATTAACTTTGATTTGGTAAAAAAAATCATTTTAGTCTTTCAATTTCTGACAATAATTTACCATTGTATTAAAATTTTAAAATAGTCTTTTATCGTGCATTATGTCAATCAAAATATTTCATTAAGTTAAAATATTATCCTAATAATGTCATATAAGTTCCACAATATAATTATTTATTCTCATATCAACCAATATAAGTACTTATTTATTGTTGGATACTATTTTATTGCAAAATTTCCTCGAATAGCTCTAACAAAATTTTATTGCGTTTAGAAAAATGCAAATTTATTTTTGGCACAAGTATATAATTGGTCATTCGAAGATTTGTTTGTAAATTTTCATTGAGAATTTATCAGTAGTTTGTTATCAATAGCGAGCAAATGACACTAATAAAACTAGGAAAATTCTATGGTGAAGTCGTGAAAATGGCTTTTCTGATGAAGTCAACATTATAATATTAAAAGTGTAGTGAGTAACACCTTACTGTGTACAGTGGCATTAAAAGTCCAGTCTCCATAGTATCATCAATTCATCAGATTAACAAGATTACACTTAATCTAATTTTATCATACCTTGTTTTAAGTGTAACACCCCACAAAGTGTAACACTTAAGACTATCACATAATATCATTAAATATCTTTGCATGTTAAAGATGTCAACGATAAAATAGTACCTGTAAGTCCAAGATGTTGCAAGCATTACTAGATGAATTACTATTGATCATTAATCAGTAATTAACAATTTAAAAATGAATCAAACATTAAAATCAAAATTAACTTTTTCAAAAAAGTCAGTTTCCGAACTGCACCGTAGAAGCACCCATAAAACTATTATTACCATCTTAAACCATAAAAAAGGGAAAATATTATGAAAGCAATAATGGGTAATGCGAAGAGATTAACTAAACCGTTAATAATCCTTCAAAAAAAAAAAAAAAC
>Ga0315913_1001670_pt1 | contig 24914 bp, 17 predicted proteins | sample MpolsnodulesMG_FD_207736 | JGI IMG/M metagenome (GOLD analysis project Ga0315913, IMG submission 207736) | Medicago polymorpha root nodule microbial communities from Los Angeles, California, United States - small nodules | ecosystem: Host-associated > Plants > Roots > Nodule | place: USA...
AAATAACATGATCAAATCTTTGTCAAAGACTTATTGCATAACCATTTCAAGTCTTGAAATGAGCCGATGATCCAAGATATGCTCTCTAACCCTATGAATTATTCTATTATCGATATTGTTATACTTTTCTTAGTCAAAAGAGATATGATTACTTAGTATCTTGAGGTTGTGGGCTCTCATTCAACGAAGATCGCATATATGGTTAACCATGACTCGTTTAATTGACACAAGTGAACTTCGTGTTGTTAGGTATTGGAGTCTTATTTAGATATTACAGGTTTCGCCTCGTGTCATGTTGTTCATCTAAAACCTAACTCCAAACCTAGGGTGTTAGTTGAAGACTATGCAAGCCTAGAACAATATAATCGAGGATGATTTAAATGAATTATTAAGCATCCCTCATTTTGACAAGATGCATATTCTTTTTGGCAGCTTAACATAATAAATTTAAGTTGAGTGAGCTTGATTTGTAACACTTGTGTGACAAGTGATCTTATGGAGAAAAGTTTAGAAAGAGTGTGAGTGATGGCAAAAAATACATAAGAGACTTGTGAAATTGTGATCTCATTAACTGATCATATAAGAAATTCCAAGACATTACGATTCTCTTGAGTTTTAAGTTGAGTCGCAGTATGTGACTCCCTAAAATTCAAGTGGAATAAGTCTCACAAGTAGTGGCCCAATTTTCAAATGGAAGATGTAATGAAACTCATCCGTACTTCTTGTTGGTTAGGGCATGATTGGTTTAAGAGACATACAGAAGAAAAAGTAGGGTAAGTGAAAATTCGGGAAGAAATAAATACTTCTCATGATTAGTTTAGAAAAGAGAGAGGAGAGAAAAAATGAGACCCACGGCTCTTTGCAACCTCTTCAAAACATGAAAGACGTATGTATTTATTTTTTGAATTTTGTTAATTAGATGTCGTTAATTGCTCACTATTGAGTGCTATTTATTCAAGGTATTCTCATACTTTAAAAAATCATTGACATTCCTTTTTATCTATTTCGTTTTTTTATATACCAAATGATATATCAAATCTCCCTTATTTCTCTTATCTTTCTTCAAGTCTCACATTTTTTTCTTAATTATTTACCTCTTCACTTTTTGTCCACAATCATCATACCTACCCTTAGAGAAATTTACTATTATGCTCCACATGAAGGCCTATTTATCTAATCTCACCCTTTGTATAGTACTAAATGAGATTATAGACACTCTATCAATATTTGGTGTCTCGCTAGATAGTTAAAGTGTTACTACTATTATTTTTTTTATTATACCCAACCTTCATTTCTAATGATATATACCGTCTAATACTTCAATGATAGATGATATATTCCCCCAGCAGTTTTTAGTTGTTTTTGTTGGGGGGTAGCCCATTTCTATTATTTAAAAAAAAATGACGTGCATAATCTCATAAAGCATTAACTAAACAACGCATACAATACGTGTCAAAGATCTAGAAGTCAATGTTGATGTTACCTTCATAGAGAATAATCCTCACCAAATAAAATAAATATTTTAAAAAAACTAACATAGTAGTTAATTGTCTTTTAAGCTTTTAGGTATTGCCGTTAGATTAGAAAGAGAATGTATATATCAACCAAGTTGGAGGCAACCAACCTCTATATGACCCATACAAACTTCTAAACATAAAGTCTCAAACATTTGTCATCACTCAAAAGAGTAGACAATTCTAGTCAATTTTGTTGCACCTTGGCCTGCACCTTCCTCTTTCTCTTTTTCTTCTCCCTCTTAACCCTTGTAAGCAATCACACAACAACAATATATAGCTGTTTTTCCTTTATTTCTTTATTTTGCTATAATAAATCATCATCATGAGAATTGGAAGCAAATTATTATTCAAAGGAGCTGAAATGGGTTTTTCATCTAAAGAAGAGAAATCTAAAAGAATATTAAGAGTGGTGAAAACTTTGTTTTTCTTAATCACTATGATTCTTTCACTTCTTCTATTTTCTGCCCCAGTTCTATTGGTTATTGCTGATGCTCTTCTTCCTTCAGCTCTTCTCTCAACACTTTCACCTGTTTCTCTTTCCTTAACAACACTCTCTTCTCATTTCAACAACTATGATTTTCGTTACTCTCTCATTGATATACCCCTTGTTTCAATAATAAGATCCTTCATCATTTTCTGTAAGTACAAACAAAAATTTACAATTTTTTATTTATTTTCAATGACCCTTTTGGATTTTGATTAAAGGGTATGTTTTATTTTTTGATGTAGGTGTTTATAGTTTATGTGATGGACCAAGACTTTCACGATCAAGAGGACCTTATTTGTGTATAACAACGATGTGTTCAGTTTTGTCTCTTTTATTTGTTTCGTTTAAAGCTGTTTATGTGTTTGGAAATGGAAGTGGCTATGTTGGAGGATCAGAAATTGCTTTGTTTGTGTGTTCTTGTGCGTTGGCTGTGGGACATGTTGTCGTGGCCTATAGAACAAGTTGTAGAGAGAGAAGAAAGCTTTTGGTTTACAAGATTGACATTGAATCTGTAAGTGTTCCCTTCAATTCATTTACCAACCACTTGCCTTCTTACATAAATTTTTAGAATTATTGTGCTTTGGTGGATGATGATAAAATTTTCAAATTATTCAATTATTGATGATTTACAATTGATAAAAAGCCTTGTATTTCATTCAATATTTACTGTTTTTTTTTTTACCTTTGATCAATATACTATTTGTTTGATATAAGACAAAATAAATTTGATCAATATACTATTTGTTTGAAATGAAACGTAAATTTGTGTGCAAATGTGGACACTACTTTACCGCGTGAACCCTTTAATTGATATTATAATAATATGAAAAGCATTGATATTTTCAACATTTTGGAACGTCTTCTTTCAAAAAAAAAAACATTTTGGAACGTCTTAGTAAAAAATAAACATTATGGTATGTCTTAATAGATAAAAACAAAAATGTTTGTGTTTTAAAAACTTCTTAAATAAGTTATTTTTTATAATTATTAAAATTTGCTAGTATTTTTTTCATATATTAAAATAATTTATTTGAACTTCAAATAGTATACTTGCATATTTAAGAAATATATCATAATTTAGTAAGTAGCTATAATTATTCTGAAACTATAGATAATTATTTATAATTAATTAATATTATTTTCAATTTTAATTAATTAAAAAAATATAAGAATCTAAATGCATTAAAAAAATATAAGAATCTAAATGATAATTTCATCTTTTAGAATGTAAGAATCTTTTAATGAAAAATCCAAGTAGTTTCCAGTTTGCTTTAATGACTTGGAGTATGGTGGCTTTCACGATAGGAACTAATGAGAATTTTGGTGAGGTAACAAGGTCCCACCTATCGTAAGTACCATTTAAAATCAAGGAAACTTCATTAAGTTCCTTCCATATTGATATTAGAACAAAATAGGGGTTGAATTTCCTTTGTCTTCTGGAAGGTATTGACAATACTTTGATGACAATTCCACTTGGATGCTTGAAAGCAAATTTCAAATTGCCTATTTAATTTTTCAGCTTTGGCAACATATTAATTTGTTGACTTTTGAATACAGCATATCTGAGGTGGTTGTATAGTTGGGTAGGGTATAATACATGGCCATAAGAGGATATTGGACTCCACATCATATTCATATACTAGTCTAAAAGTAAACTTTTCCCATTGAATTTACTCTTCCAAATAGTCTCAACCCTCCAATTTTTAATCCAAATTTTTAATTTTCATAAAGTACTATTCTTGTCTAGAAACACCTGATTTTGATAAAATCAAGACTTGGTCTCACTCTCACATGTAAATCTTTTTCTTTGTTATTCAAGACTTTTTGTTCAAAGAATATGTGCAAGTGGGAACACGTCCTAAATTGGTGACCAAATTTTGACTATACATAATAATTTACAAACATCTAGGTACACTGATCTTATGCCACATGCGAAGATATGGTGTTAATGTTAAATCTTGTATAGGCTTAATATTTTATTTTTTGCGTAAAGATAATGGCCAATATTGCCAACGCAATTGGGACCCTGCAAGTTGGAGGCTACCCACTAGCAACAATTAATAATAGGCTTATCCCACTTAATAATTATAAAGATCTTAACAAATTATTCCCATGTTCTTTTCATGCTACATTTATATGTTTATCTAAAAAAATATTGAAAATGACTAGGAAATTAACCATGTTATACTTTTGATTTCTTTGCAGATTTCAGCTTGCACAAATGGGTATCCGAGGTATCCTAAGATTCTACAAGAAGAGAGAATCAAATGATCAGTCACTCACTGTGGAACTAACATATTAGATTAGAGGAATATATATAAAAGTATAGATTTTGCATCTAACAGCTTCATCAGCTATTCATATATTAATTAAGTCCTCATGTTCGTCAAGGAATGCCACGGTAATTATCTTTTGAGAGATGATTTTTCTTTTTTCTTTAAATTGAAATAGTGATTTGTGAACCAAAATCTAATTGCTACTCTTTTTTACCTGTTTCAGGTATATCCTAAAGATGCCAGTAATCATTGACAACTAACATTGATTAGAGATAATTATAGTTTAATTTACACTTCACCGCTACCATGAAACATAAAGTTGTTGAATGGTGTTATAGGTATAGGTATATATGTACAACATAGCTTCAGCTATGGTGATTTATGTGATATTTTTTATGTCTCATTTTTTACTTTTATTTTCCCTTTGATTCGTGTATATCTTATTGTGTATATATAAAAGTGAATGGATTGTTGGTTATGGTCAAAGGCCTACTTAAAAATGAATTGATTAATGAATAGATACACTTAGCATTTTTTGGACTTATACATTGCAGCTAGATAAGCACCTCTTAGGAGTCAAGTTAAAGATCTTATATAATTTCAAAAAAAAAAAAGATTAAAAACCATTTTCAAGTTAAATGTAGCAAGAGTCACGTAGTATTTGTATTTACCTTTTGAAGAATGAGCAAGGGGAACCAATGTCACAAGTCACACACACAAACACGTGATTGCAGGGAACAATCCTAGTCCTTTGAGATATATTGAATCTCTCTCGTGTGATTTTTACACGAGAGAATAAAATGTGATCTTTCGCTTTTAAACTCATCACAACTAAAATTATGAGATTTTTCTCTTGATAAGAGAGAACTTTACTCTCTCATGTAGATATTACATGCAAGATGGTCCATTGTGTCGTCCAAAAGAGATAAAGGCATGACCTTCAAATCAAAGAACTTGACATGCATATAATATAATTTTATTACAGTAAAACAATGTTTTTTGTTGTCCATAATGCACCATCACTCTTTATGGTCCATAGTGTATCGACACTTTTTGTGGTCATTGATGTAGTATTAAAAGTAAGTATTTATGTTATCGTCTACACAAGGACTGGTGCGATATTCTAAGCCGTTCATCAATCGGTGTCGTTCTGAGCTAGGGTTTTCCGATGGTTTTGTTTCATGAAATATAAACTATGTAATTGTAAACGGTATGAGAGTTAACAGGGAAATGATTGTGCTGGGATTAAACTTCATCAACCTACTTGTACGTATTCTCGGATTTGGGTTGCTGATTCTAACTATCAATCGATATTATCACGTATTGCTCAACAACATCATTCTTGTCCAAATGATATCGTGATTTCTATTGGATCGTTTAATTGTCGATGTCTCACACTATTAAACGGTCCAATAGTCGATTGTATCGTTATATCGTCGATGTCTCGCACTATACAATGATACAAAAGCTTTAAGTTCCAATACTCAAAGTGATTACCAACCTAAGTTCCATGTCTAGAACAAAAGTATTGATAGAAGATTATTCTAACCTAGATTCAAAAGGTATTTTTCAATCACAATTCAAATCCATAAGATCAACACATAGGAAGCACGAATAATATCAATATCATAAGACAAATTAGATACACACAAAATCTCAATCAAAAGGAATACATACTAATAGAGTTAACTACATTTAATCCCAACAAAAGAAAAGAAAAGAAAAGATGAAATGGAACCAAGCCATGATGTTTCAATGATCTTGTGTCTTCCTTCAATCCTTGTGCTCCTTGCTCTTTAGAGTCTCTCTGGTCTTTCCCTTGTTTCTCTCCTAAAGTGGTCTCTAATAATCTGGTATGATTCTATGATCTCTTTTGCTCTGATGTGAATGAAGCCCTTTTATATTTTTTCTGTCTCAACTCGCCTCGCGAGTAGATGTGCTCGCCATGGCGAGTTGAGCTTTCTTCCCCAGTGGTTTCTGCCACGTCAGCTTTGCGGGGTTAGGCCGCCTTAACTCGCCTCCCGAGTAAATGCTCGCCATGGCGAGTTGTGCTCGCCCTGCACTCGCCATGGCGCATGGGAGGCGAGTAACTATGCCTTCCTGCCTTTGCTTACTTTTACTACTCGCCATTGCGAGTTGGAGGCGAGTAACTTCAACTTTCTGCCTCAGCTCGCCTTTGAGCTCGCCGTGGCGAGTTGACCATTGCATTTCTTCATGTTTTCTTGTCTCTAAAGTGTCCAGGCGTGCGTTTTCCTACAAAGAGTTGGCATTAGATGTGAAAAGCATAATCGAATGATTCTTCAGTATTTGTGAGCTTTTCGCAGGATAACTTGCAAACCAAGTAATCAAAGTGCCTAAAATATATAGTCTATTTAACTCATTTTTGACACTTATCAGTTACCTTATTGAAGGAAATTTTACCATTCACCTAATATTCTTCATTAATAACCTATTTTTATTTTTGATTTTTTTAAATTCATCTTATTAAGTTCACCGTTTCTACTTCATTCACATAAAAAACATACCATATGGATTATGTAAGAATCATGAATTTTCTGTGGATTATGTATGATTTATGAAATTTTGAATAGATTATGTTTATAAGTTGAAGTTTTTTGGTAATTAAAAAAAAGTTATTATTTGTAAAAAAAATAAATTAATCAAAAAACCACGGGTACTCATGAATACCCATGGATACCTCAATACACGCGGATACCCGGATAGTGGGTACCCACAAGGGTACGGGGCGGGCACGAGTATCATATTTATTCAACGGAGCGGGGACGAGTATCATACTACCTGTACCCACGGGTACCCATACTCGATAATAAATTAAGTAAATTATTTAAATATCCTTATATATCTTATCTTATTACTTAAAATTGTTACCTTATTGAATGAAATTTTACCATCCACCTAAGATTCTTCATTAATAACCTATTTTTATTTTTGATTTTTTTTAATTCATCTTATTAAGTCCACCGTTTCTAGTTTATTCACATCAAAAAACATATCATATGAATTATGTAAGAATCATGAATTTTCTAAAGATTATGTATGACTTATGAAATTTTGAATAGATTATGTTTATAAGTTGAAGTTTTTTGGTAATTAATTTTTTTTTATTTGTAAAAAAAATAAATTAATTAAAAAACCCACGGGTATCCATGAATACCTTAATACTCACGGATACCCGCATAGTGGGCCGCATAGTGGGTACCCACAAGGGTACAAGACGGACACGAGTATCATACTATTTGTACCCATGAGTATCCATTGACATTCCCAGTCTAAGTTAGACCCTTAATTATAAACCAAAATCAAATCAATTTAGACAAAAAAAGAAGAATGATAATCGGTGTCTTTGGGAATTTAAATAAAATATTATAATAAGTAACTTTACAACAAAAAATTGTATAATTATTGTTAAGACAAAAAGTAATAATTTGTACAAAATTTATGCTAGTGAATTTCTTTATTGAATTTTGTTAAAGAGTGCTCCTTGGATATTTTTTAAGGATTCTTAAAAAAAAAAAATTAAAAATGTCAAAGACTTTAATTTCTGATGTAATAAATACACAATTTTTCATTAAATCTTACTCCCTCCGTTTTTATTTAAACAACAATATGGACCACATACATCATTAAATGAATGAATTTAAAAAGTGAATTTTGTTTATATTTAGAAACGGATGGAGTATCATTTACACCATCCGGACACTATTATAAACAAAAATATGCATTTTAGATTCATTAATTGAATAAATAAAAAAAAAATATTTTTCCTTGTAATAGTAACCAGAAAATGCAAGTGCTTAATAAGTGCTTAGGACATTGTAAGCATTCCCTGTGTAAAAAAAATAAAAAATAAAAATCGTAAGCATTCTCACTTTGATAACAGTTTTCTTTCTCATATTCGTATTACTTTTCCTCTAAATTATCAACTAATTGTTGAAATAACACTTAAAAAAAATGCAGTCCCTCTCGCTCCCAAATTTTGAATTGCAAAACATTGGACAATGGATACTCAACTGTGGAAAATGTCGCTGGTGAACGTCACACAACCGGAGCCAGTCAGTCAACCCGGAAATTTGCCTCCTTGACCTTGTATACCACGTGTCAATCTCTTTTTCTGTTCTATTTTTTATGTTTATTGCAATTGCAACTTTCTTAAAAGCAAAAAATATTAGTAGTAGTATACTCGTAAGGAAAAGAAAAAAAGTGATAGAGGGAATAGAATAGAAGAAGAGTGTGAAAAAGAGATTTTATCTTATTTTCGGCGGAGGCCGTTGATTGCGGTTGAGAATAAAGCGCTCTGACAATTGGGACAGTCTTTTGTGTTGAGTTTTGACCACAACCTCTCTTTCCCATTCTCTCTCACGCTGTAACTTTATCATGTTAATTAATCAGTTTATTCAGTTCGATATTTAAGGATTCTTTCTTAACGTCTTATCTTACTTCTGAGTGTTATGTCATTCAAGTAAAACAATAGTGGTAAACCACGTTCTTTTTTATATAAAAAATAGTGATAAACCAAGTTAAGAGTGTAATAGTAGAAATTTAAAATGTTTCTCACATATTAGTATATTACTACCAGCGTAATAATATTCTCACGTACTATGATGTGTTGTTACCTTTTTTTTATTTTTTTTAAGAAAAGTGATTTGTTTTTTTTAGGGGAAGGAAAGTGATATGTTGTTAATGTATAAAATTCAACTCAAAATAGTAATTGTTGAAATTAATTTTAACTCAACCGAGAAATATATAGTACTCCTTCCATTCCTTTTTAAATGTATTTTTAGAAAATTAGCACCAAAATAGCGATGTGTATTTTTGCACATTTTCTTTCCATTACCTTCATATTAATCCACCAATAAATTCATATTTTTTTGCACACACTTTATATTTTCAATAAATTTAATATGTTATCTTTCTCTCTTAACAAACAATTGTAGTTATTATCTTTTTCTCCAACAAATTCCTATTTTTTTGCTCTTTCTCTCTCATAACAAACAATTGTCAATTTTCTAAATATTGTGCACATCGTTTTAATTATTTTAAGTCAATATAAAAATTATTTCAACTTCACATTAATCAAAAGTTAAGAAAAAAATTAACTTTCTTCCAACTCCTTTAATCAAAGTTAAGGCTTCAACTATGACTTCAACTAATGCTAGAGTCCACTTGAAATTTTTAACAATTGTTACTTATCTTATTTATAGAATTTTAACTCCTATTGGAACCATTATTTGGAACAAAATTTTGTTTAAATTTGAAGATAACAAGAAACAAACTTTGTTTTTAAAAAAGCAAACAAACTTTGTTTAAAAAAACAAATTTTAGTTTTCCAAATAGATAACATTAATTAGTTTTATTGAAAAAATAAAAGTAATTGACAAAACGTATAATTGACAAATCGTACCCCAAAAATATAAAAAAGACAGTTAAATAGGAACAAAAAATCACTCTAAAAAGACAATTAAAAAGGAACAGAATGAATACACATTTAAGTTTATACTTATATACCACGTACACTTTTCATTTTTGCACAAAATAGACTGTATTCCTTCTTTAACAAGTACTGGAATACTGATACTCCAAAATGTAAAAACTATAGTATACTTTTAGTGAGAGTATAAAATATTCCTTTATTTTCATACTAATTTTGATTTGTGGTAATTTTCACTTGGGATACTGTCGGTGCCAATAGAGAATTGGTTTCAGACGTCAAAATTAAATAGCCATGAGTGTTGTTTGTCGAGTTGTCGGGTTAGGATTGTCTGCAATGATGTTCCAGGAGGTACCACAATAACTATGTGAACCCTATTAACCCGCACCGCACCGCTGTGGCGCTGTGTATCTCTGTTAGTTACAGTTCCTTTGGGTGTACAATTGCTTCGATATCTTTGTTTGTTGTTATTTTTTTTTATGGATCTTGTTAATTATGTTCGGGACACTCGTAAGAAAAATTAAAAAAAAGAAATAGTTTTATTGGAAATATTAATTTTTACATTTTTAAAATTTTGAAGACTTAAATAGCTAAAACGTCTTTGTAATAGCGTGTTTTTATTTTTGTTCTTGATTTTTTTTTTCTTTTTAAAACAACCCTTGTAAATTAATAACTTTTTGTTTTTCGTTCCTCTCTTCAAACTCTGTTGCAAAAACATCTTGTTGGCTAACATGTGACGTGGGGGGTGTCGACTTGGCTAAACACGCTTATGTGAACTCACATGTGATCCTTAACTATATTACAGGGACCAAAACCAAAAATGAAAAGGTACATAGAGACGAAATTAAAAACACCTTAATAAGAAAATTTAAAATTTAGATGACCTTTCGGATGATATATGATTATATTACAAGGACCAGAACCAAAAACGAAAAGGTGGACAAAATTAAAAATCACGAAGTTACAAATTTTGAAATAAAAAACCCTTGTTGTTTTCATCTTCTTCCTCTCTCTACCATTTTCTTCTTCTTCTTCTTCTTCTTCGCTAGTGGAATCACATGCTATGTTAACAATGTATTCATCAACCATTAAGTCTCTTTCTCCAATTGAATTCCACAACTTCTACAAAACTGAGGAACATGATTTAGGGGTGCATAAGAAGAAAAATATGGTGTATAATATATATATATATAAAAGATGGAAACAACAAGGGTTTTTTATTTCAAATTCTTTAACTTCATGAATTTTAACTTTTTATTTTTGGTTCTGGTCCATGTAATATAGTCGGGGTTCACTTGTCTGTCCATATAAGTGTGTTTAGCCAAGTCAACACCCGCCATGTCACACAATGTTAGCCAACAAGGCGTTTTTGTAACAAAGTTTGACGAGAAAGCAAAAAGTTATTAACTTACAGGAGTTGTTTTAGAAAAAAAAAAATACAGAGACATAAACAGAAAACATGCCAAATTACAGGGACGATTTAAATATTTAAGCCAACTTTAAATACACAAGTTTCAGAATGTTAATATTATATTTGGTTTTCTTAATTAATGTCCCTATAGCACCAATAGTTTTTTTTTTTTTTTTAATAATGTCTTGTCACCGCTATGGCTGTTGCATCCATTGTCTTCTGTTGCTCTAACCATGGGCGGTTCTATGGCCCGGCAACGCCGGGCACTCACCCCGGCTCCGACACGATTTTTTTGCAATTTCTTATGTAAATCCCTATGAATTTCTTATATAAACCCCTATAAATTGGGCAATTTCTTTAGATTTTTTGATTATTTGCTTGCAATTTCTCATGTCCCCTATAAATGTGTTGCAATTTTTTTTTACCCGAACTTTACATTAATCCTGGCTCCGTCACTGGTTCTAACCCTGCCTATTCCAAATAACTCCTCCAACACACCCAGCAGAGAGCCTAAGTAGTTGTTTTAGACTCTTTCGAACACATCCTGAAAACCAAGAAGGTCTTTTATCAATACGCTTCATCGTTTCCAATTTCTACCCTTTGTGTTTAATAATTGTCCTTGCTAGAATGTTTCTACCCTTAAGCCCATTATTGCTTCACTCGTTTTTAGGTTAAGAACATAACGAGGAAGAATGGACGATCAAAATTTAATGACACTTGTTAAAACTGAGAACTATTGAACATTCAATATGAAGAAAAAAAAACTTGGAAAAATAGTTTTTTTTTTGTTTTTTTTATATTCATGGTATTTGTTGAGAATGAAAAGTTGATCTTATTCAAACTATATACTTAAAAAAAAATCTTATTCAAACTATAAACTTGTATTTTTTGACATATTGACATGGATAACTAACTGCCACTTAGTTATAACCGTCTCTTATTAATTCTATTCACAAATTATTTTAATAAAAGACTTATCACAAACTCTACCAAAAAAAAAAGACTTATCACAAATTAACCAACTTGAATTACATTATTTTTTTTCTCCAAGTAGCCTAGTGGTTATAATTCACGATGAATAAATGGGGTGTCTGAAGTTTAAACCCGCCACTTGCAAATAATAATGCATTGTCCCTGTCAACTGAGTTATGCTCACATGGACAACTTGAATTACATTATAAGAGGCACCAAAATTAAGAATTTCCCTTCTTCCAAATAAATAAATGAATAAGAAGAATTTGCCTCAAATATGTTTTTTTATTACTAAAATACACGTGCTAATTTACTGAGATGGCCAATGACTGCCACATGCATGTTAGCCAGCATGTTTTTGTTTTTAGGATGAAAAACGTGAGGCCGTTACTCTTTCAATTTCAGTTAATTCAGACTCAGTTTTATTTTAGAAATTGAACAGTCTCATCAACTAATGTTGAGAGTTGAGACTGTCCGTCAAAGTCAGCTACTTTTTAAGAGAAACTCTTCAACTCAATTTTATGGTAAAAAAAAATGCACAATCGTAGTTAGAAATGGTGAGGTTTTTAGTGACAAAGGTACGTGGAAAATGGGTAATCATCTCAATCTCATGGTCTCGGTTGTGTCGTGTGGGAATGGGTAATTCATAGTTTTCCTTTGTTTCTACCACGCCGATTAGGGGGGGAAAAGACCAAACAAATCTTCAGTAGTGGGTTCGTCCGTTGATATGGGTATTGGCACTGGTCCCTGGGGACCTCAATAAGATATAAAGCTATTATTACATCTAAAGTACTATAGTTGTAAAAATTGGTTTTTATTTCTAATAAATGGAGTATTTTTTATGAAAAATATAAATATTTCTTTTAACAGAAAAATGCCAAAAACCGTCCAATTTCCTGAGGCAAAAATTACCATAGTAACAAACAATCACATTCACATATAAAAGTACCATTCTTGCTCAATCTCCATACCATAAGTCAAACAAATTTAATCTTCTAATTTAACCATAAGCAGCAGTAATTCCAATTCGGCCAAATAATTTAAAACCTCACCGACTCCTTGCTGTAAGGCCACATGACATTGTTCCTTCCTCATCAGAGTCGTTTATAGCCACTTCAAAATCCAAAATAAAAAATAAAATAGAAACAAATTACTACTTACCATTAAATTATTTAATGTAATTTATTTATTTTCAATTTTTTAATAGAAATATTATCTTTGTGTGTTCTTGATACCTTCCTTTTCACACTCTTCCCCTTAATATATAGACCCTCGAGTTCCTCAGTTTCCAATCCCTGTACTCTTCTCTTCTCTTCTCTCTCTCTTTTCTGAAACTTCTCTTTTTCCGCAAGGATTCTCTCCTTAATTAGCGGGATTATACGAAGTTTCAGTTCACTTTCTCAAAACACTTCTGCATTGCCATTTTTTCTTTTCACCTAACTACATTCAACACATTTTTCATGGAAAAGCTAACACAACTCATTTCTATGCTTCCTCTGTTTTTTCTTCTACTTCCACCACTATCCTTTGCCAGTGGCCATGACTATGGTCAAGCTCTAAGCAAGAGCATTATGTTCTTTGAAGCTCAGAGATCTGGTTATCTTCCTCATAACCAAAGAGTTTCATGGAGATCTCATTCTGGTCTTCAAGACGGTAAAGCAAGTGGGGTAAGTACAAGTTTCTTTTTTCAAATTCATTCATATATATTTCTTTTTTACAGTTTCTCATTTTAGTTGTTGAAATATTCAGGTAGATCTAGTGGGTGGTTACTATGATGCAGGGGATAATGTCAAATTTGGGTTGCCAATGGCGTTTACTGTTACAATGATGTCATGGAGTATCATTGAATATGGCAAACAAATGGCTAGTAGTGGTGAACTTGGTCATGCCATGGAAGCTGTGAAATGGGGTACTGATTATTTCATCAAAGCTCATCCTCAACCTAATCTTCTCTATGGAGAGGTAGTCACTTCACACTTCTTACTCTGTTTTTTGATCTTTTGTTTTCTAGTTTTTTGCTCAATCAACTTTTCTTTTTCAAAAAGAAATATATAATATTGTATTCATGGGTTAGTCAAGTGTCTTTTTATTTTCCAAGGAGTTAAAGTTGAATTTGGAAGTTTATAATAATGTTATTAATTAATTATTTATCATTATGTTAATAAAAAATGATGTTATTGTTTTGGGCATTTTGACAAATAGGTAGGAGATGGTAACACTGACCATAAGTGTTGGCAAAGACCGGAGGATATGACCACTGACCGTCGCGCTTATAAGGTTGATCCAAGTAATCCCGGGTCGGATCTCGCCGGAGAAACCGCCGCCGCTATGGCTGCTGCTTCCATTGTCTTCCGTCGCTCTAACCCTGCTTATTCCAGAGAACTCCTCCGTCATGCTTATGAGGTTTCACTCTCACACCACTCAACACTGTCCATATTATTTATTTATTATTATTATTGTTTAATTATTTATTTGTTTTTGGTTGACAAGTACTAGTAGTAGGTTTTGGTTATGTGAAAATGAAATGTGAAAACTAAAAAAAAGAAGTAAAATAGATAAATAAAAGATGAAACATGGTGTGTGTGAGTAGTTTCTTGTTACTCATAGCGGCAAATATTGGTGAAACGGTTGAACTTGAAACTAATACTAATAGGCAGGCAGTTACTGGTACTACACTTTTATTTATGACTCTTCTGTCAGAGACGTTATTGCCACCAAATTGGGCTGCATGGGTCGGTAGAACTGCATTTAATTTATGGATTCAATAAACATAAACAAAGTCTCTAAAGATTTTTATAAAAAAAAAACTTATCGTTATTTTTGGAAGTAGATGAGATATTGGTGATCCAAAGATTTTTGTTTATTTTTATTAAGAAAATTAAATTTAAGAATACAAGTAGTATATTTTTTATCTTTTTGAATTTGTTTGTAAACATTAAAATCTCCTCAAGTATACCTAATATTTGCTCACTAAAAAAGTAGGAGGATGGAGATAATATTTTTAGGGACCCATAAAAATACGTTTTGTACACTTGTGGAATTTTGTTTCCCACCTTTTCTTTTGTCTTCTTCATTCCCACTTTATTGAGCATGAGTTCACTCAATTTAGGTTTTTTCTTAAAACAACTAAACAAGTGTAAAAGAGGTAAAATCCTCATTTTACCATTTCTCCTCTATATATTTCTAACCCATAATAATGATAAAAATAATAAAGTTGTGGTCCAAAGCAAATTGTAAATTTTCATATCTAAAGAAATGAAAAGAGAAAAAAAGAAAGACCGGGTTTTCATGCCTAGTGAAGGGACACTTTTGTTGTAATGGTAAACGCTTTTGACCGTACATATTGATATCTGTGTGGAATTAGATCCCAACCTTCCCCTTGAAGAGATTTACATCACACAAAAAACGAAACTTCGTTATTTACCATTTTGTCATGACACGTGGATACACTGTCGGTGCTGCCATTTTTTTTTTTCTTTTCCTTTTTGGGTCGAAATTACACTTATCCCATTTGTTCGGTATCTCTCATTTATTTACACTACCACAACTGGGTCGTTACTTCCGCAACCATCAATATGGATATTGCTTACTCACATTAATATTGGACCTATTTTTTCGCTGTCATGTGCCTCTATTACAACCTTTTACACTAGCTCAATGCTGTTCCTGTTTCTGTCATTGTTTCTGATAGGTGAAGACACATGTTGCATTTAATTATTCATTTATGGCTATAGTTAGAGACTTGGATGAGTAATGAAGAAAGATCATATATGCTTCTAAAATTCTATTTTACTGTCGCTCTAGATCTGAATCGAATTTACTCAGTTTTCGGGTATTTTAGTTCTAACATAATAAATGAGTATACCAAATTCTACATAATTAATATATTTACCATTAGAGGAGCTTAATATTAATTAAATTATTTAATTAATGAAGATAATTGAACTTGTTTAACTCTATTTTGTTTCCAGTTTGCACATGGAACAGTAAACTGATTTGTGTCTGGTTTTGATAAATTATTGCAGTTGTTTGATTTTGCGGATAAATACAGAGGCAAATATGACAGCAGCATCACAGTTGCACAGAAGTACTATAGATCCATCAGTGGCTACAATGTAAGTGTTTCTGGTTCATTTGTGGACCAATACAAAAATTCAATTATTGCTTGAATAATAATAATTGAATGTCGGTAATTGTGCGCACAGGATGAATTGCTTTGGGCTGCTGCATGGTTGTATCAAGCATCTAACAACCAATATTACTTGGATTACCTTGGTCGAAATGGTGACTCCATGGGTGGAACTGGTTGGCAAATGACTGAATTTAGTTGGGATGTTAAGTATCCTGGTGTTCAGACTTTAGTTGCTAAGGTAACATCAATTTTTTCAAAATATTGATATGATCGAATCCATTTATTGACAATGACGCATAATGTTCAAACACATATTGACTAATGGCTAGTATGTATTATCAAACATTTGTGGCTAAACAGTTTTCTACTGTTTCTTCATGTGTAGTTCCTGATGCAAGGGAAAGCAGGCGTTCATGCACCTGTGTTTGAAAAATATCTGCAAAGGTCTGAGTATTTCATGTGTTCATGCATTGGAAAGGGTACTCGCAATATTCAGAAGACACCTGGTGGCCTAATATACCGTCAAAGATGGAACAACCTGCAATTTGCCACAAGTTCCTCCTTTTTAGCCACTGTCTATTCTGATTACCTTGCCTCTTCTGGTAGAAACTTGAAATGTGCTTCTGGAAATGTCCCTTCTTCCCAGCTTCTCTCTTTTGCAAAGTCTCAGGTAATTAATTCCATCTCATTTAATTCAACTTTGATGTTCCATTCCAATCATTATAATTATTTAAGGTCTATGATGCGCAAACACTAGACACAACACATTGACACCGCAACAAGTATGATACAAGACTCACATTTAATATGAAGTGTTGGTGCTACATATTTCAAGGGAGCTCATCAATTTTGTGTTTAAAATTAATCTTCAGGTGGACTACATTCTTGGAGACAACCCAAGAGCTACAAGTTACATGGTTGGATATGGAAACAATTTCCCTCAGAGAGTTCACCACAGAGGTTCATCCATTGTGTCAATCAAGGCTAATCCAAAATTTGTCAGCTGTAATGGAGGTTATGCTACTTGGTTTAGCAGCAAAAAGAGCAACACCAATGTACTAACCGGTGCTATTGTTGGTGGACCTGATGCATATGATGACTTTGCTGATGAAAGAAAGAACTATGAACAAACAGAACCAGCAACCTACAACAATGCTCCTCTTATAGGTGTTCTTGCACGACTCAGTGGTGGTCATGGTGGCTATAACCAGCTCCTTCCAGGTATTGGCATCATTATCGTGAAATTTCTGCACCTCCTGCTATAAATAAATCTTTTGGTGATAGTAAAGTAATTGCGGTATAATTTCTTCCTTACAGTTGCTGTTCCAGTTCGTAAGCCTGTTGTTACCAAGCAACATTCATTCACCAAACCAAAAACAACTCCATCCCCAGGTACTGTTTGGTATATAGTAGCATATGGTTTATTTAGTTCTGAGAAATACTTACTCAATTAGAGACCAAAATGACATGTTAAGATCAAAATCTAAGTGGGGAACTTCTCTTTTTCAGCTTCATGGTCAGGCCCAATTTCCATTCAGCAGAAAATGACCAGCTCTTGGGTTGCAAATGGAAGAACTTATTATAGATACTCAACAATTGTGACTAACAAATCAACCAAGAATCTCAAGTCTCTCAATCTTTCTATATCCAAGCTTTATGGTCCAATCTGGGGACTCACAAAGTTTGGTGATTCATATACATTCCCAGCATGGATCAACTCGTTGTCAGCAGGTAAAAGCCTTGAGTTTGTCTACATCCATTCTACCACTCCAGCAGATGTCTCAGTTGCGAACTACTCATTGGCCTGAGAATGATCGATTTGGTTTAAAAAGTCGGACGCGAATGGTTTATTGCTTTCTTGTGTAATACGAAATGTGAAAATCTTCTCTTGGTGTCGAATCCTTTTCTTTTCTTGTGTATTTTGCGTTTCATTAGAATAGATAAAAAAAAATAGATAGATTATATAAGATGGAAGGAGCGGTGCAGAAAGGAGTGAAGAGACAAGAAAAGAGTGCTCATCCTCTTTCTTATCCGCTTTACAACTTATATACAGTGAGTAATACAAGACAGACAGACAACAGCAAGACAGTGATAGTTGAGAAGTTCAGAATTTAAATGAACTTCTTAACATGTTAGAGAAGAGTCATCACTTGTATTTTTTCTAAAGCTTTGGATGTCTTTTCTGTGTGATGTTATGCTTTGCAGCATTTGTACTCCAAATATAAACAGTTTGTGCTATAGTATTATGTTTTTATGCCGTGCAAGCTTGTTTGGTTATTTCAAGTATATGATTTTGCTAATTCAGTGCTTGATTAATTCCAACTTGAGATATATGAGGTCTAATGGAGACTGTATTTGAATCTGGATTCTAACACTACTCTATTTAGTTCCATGAAAAAAGTAATGCTAGATGCAAGTAGAGGCAATCCATTCGATTAAAAATGTAACAATATCAGATTGTTATTATTAGTCAATTAGTATTAAATACAGAAAAAAATAATATAACAATCATTTTGTTGTTTTTGATTTATTCATGCTGTGAAATATTTTCACCACAAAGGATTCGAGCCCATTGAAAATCACTTGAGAGAATAGGCAACCTGTCAAAAACTAAGATTCTTTTTGCAAACTATAACATAGGACATAGGACTTATTCATGTTGTTGATTTGTCAAACTAAGATTCTTTGAGAGAATAGGCAACCTGTGTAGTAAATTATCTTGGTAAAAGCAAATTATAAACTTGAGAACATAGGACACATCTGAAAACTAATTCTCATTAACATGGCATGGCACACAAACCTACAAAAATGAATGAATCGACAACAATCTAATCACAGGCAACTGCCCCTTACTGAACGGACAATATTTTATCATCACTCGTGGTGGGCTTCTATACTGAGAGGATTGCAGGTAATCTTTTTGTGTGGTGCTAGAAGAATCCTGAATAAGACTAGTCTAATATCAGAAAAGTGTTTATATTGAAATATACTGTTGGATTCATAGGCTGACGAGGATAGGTAGCAGATACACACATTTCTTAACCCAATTAACGGTATTAAAAAATTCTAGCCACATGCCCACGAGTAATGCCTTATTGACTCCCTGAGATCGAGGGTTATAGTAAACATTAATCCTGAAAAATATAAAACGTGATCTCTAAACTTTTTCTTGTGTTATCATATTCTGACAAATCAACAATTCTAAACCTTTTTCTGGTCAACTTATTAAATTTAAGGAAATGAATTCAAATATAAAAAAAAAAAAAAAAAACATAGTAATTAATTATTTGAGGTGAACAAATATACTAGTTTATGATTTCCAGCAAAACCTGGGCGCAGGTAACCTGGCAGTGTGTTAAGGCCCAAATGGAATGACAAGGCCCATGTTGAGATGTTCAAAGAAGGAAGCTTCGTCCTGAATAAACAATCAAATCAAAACCCGATCCCATTCATTCATTATTCTAACACCGCATCAAACTCACCTTCCTTTCCTTTTCCAATTTCATTTCATAAATCACAAACAGAGAGAAAGATGAATAGCGAAATCTCATTGGTTGAACTCTGCATAGACGCAGCTTGTAAAAGCAGAGAAAGCGTTGATAAATGGCGGTTACAGAGACGATCTCTCGATTGCTTACCTTCTCCTCTCGCCGACGCTCTTCTCCGCCGCCTCATCACTCGCCGTCTCCTCCACCCATCCCTCCTCGAGGTTTTCAAACACAGTGTGGAAGAGGTTGATTTGAGAGGAGAAAACTCCGTTGATGCAGAATGGATGGCATATTTAGGAGCATTTCGCCATTTACGTTATTTGAACCTTGCTGAATGTCATCGAATCAATTCTTCTTCTCTTTGGCCTATTTCAGGAATGAATAGCCTTAAAGACTTGGATCTATCTAGATGCTCCAAATTTAATGATGCTGGAATTAATCATATACTTTCTGTTCCTAATTTGGAGAAGTTGCGCATTTCCAAAACCAATGTCACTGCCAAAGGAGTCATGCTTCTTGCCTCTCTTAAACACTTATCTCTTCTTGACTTGGGCGGTTTACCCGTCGATGATGCATCTTTAGCTTCGTTGCAGGTATATTTTTACATTTCTGCTCTGCATTTTTCATGCTACCTTTGATTTTGATTGAAACGGATTTATGTGTACATTTTACTCTGCATTTAAATTCAAATGAATGTTTTGCCAATATCAATTTTTATTGTTTTCTTGTGTTGCCGGTTAGTTGTAACTAATCTTACATTCAATTGGGTTTGGTTTAGCACCGTTTTTGAACTGTATTAGTCTGTATCACAATTCACAACATACAAGTTGAGACACAATTCTTGAATTATTGTCCGAATTCACTGTTAGACTTCGTTGTTTGTTTTAGTTAGGTGAATATTGTGTAGTTTTTTTTCCGAGTGTATCTGTGTTGTTGGTTACCTGGTGGTTTTTAATTCCATAATGTTGACACATTGTCATTCTCTCTTTTGAAACACCTGTTCTAGGTACTGAAAAATCTACAACACATTGAACTCTGGGACAGTAAAATATCAAACCACGGTGCTGCTATTCTTAAAACGTTCCCCAAGTTAACCCATCTAAATCTTGATTGGACTAGCGTCACAAAATTGCCTGATTTAACATCTCTTGAATGCCTCAACATGAGTAATTGCACTATTGACTCTATTCTCAAAGATGGTAAAGCTCCTTTGACAAAGCTTATTTTCTCTGGGTCTACATTCCTGAATGAAGCTGAAACCTTATTGTATGCAAATACATATTTCCTGTCCTTTCTGGACTTGGCTCATACCGGGCTTGACAAGTTCTTCTTCTTAAGTAAGCTGAAAGTAGTCGAACATCTCAATCTCAGCTCATGTATGATGGATGATGATTCAGTTGAGATGGTTGCATGTATTGGTGGAAAGTTGAAAAGTCTGAATCTGAGTGGTACTTGGGTTAGCTCTGCTGGATTAGGGATTTTAGCTGGACATGTTCCCAATCTTGAAATTCTGTCACTATCTCAGACATCAGTGGATGATACTGGCCTCTTATACATCAGTATGATGCCTTCATTGAAGGATGTTGATCTGAGCAATACAAACATTAAAGGTATTTGATTACATGGGCATTGTTGTTACTGTTGTGAGTTCAAATAGTACTATTTCTGCAGACGTTAATGAGTCCTTTTCTTTACCACGGAACAACTCCTCAATAGTAAATTTTTGTGCTACATTTTTGCATTTTTGATGAAAAACTTGACATCTTTGGTGATGAAGATTCTCGTGAGGCCAAAGATTCCAACATTAGATTTAAATAACTTCTTACAATCCTAGAAATCCATAATTACAGAAGAAAAAGACACAGTCACTCTAGGACAAGCATGTTTTCCATATTAAGAAATCTTAAAGTTTGACGTATGTTAAGATAGTACTGCTGAGGCATGTAGCACCCGTATTAGACTATATAATATGGGGTTTGGTACTGTACTACTGTTAACCATAGCAAGAAAATAAATAGTATTTATATAAAATCTATCTTATAATTATTCCATACGAATTATTATTTCTCATCTTGTTTAATGAATCAATTATTTGGTAACTTTGTTTCCAACCATCGATGCAGATTTGACCGGTTAAGCATTCAATTCAAGTTAATTGTTTCAATTAAACAAATTCTGGTTTTCTTGTATATGTGTTGTTCAAAATGTCTAAATACTGATTTCTTTCTTCATTTGCTGCCTGTCGTTTAATACTTTGTCTATAACCTTCCTGTCTGTACTCTGGACTCAGGGTTTTTGCACCAGGGAAGTTCTGATTTGGATTCACTCTCTCTAACCGCCCTACAAAATCTTAAACAATTACAAAGGTTGGATTTGGAGCACACTCAAGTCACCGATGAAGCTTTATTCCCTTTATCAAGCTTCCAAGAACTGAGATATTTATCTCTTAAAAGTCCTTCACTTGCCGACATCTCACTTTACCATCTATCATCAGTTCCTAAGTTGACAAAGTTTAGGATTTGTGATGCGGTTTTGACAAATTCTGCTTTTGATATGTTTAAGGCTCCTGAAACTCTTAAACTGATGGACCTCAGAGGTTGTTGGCTCTTGACAAAAGAAGCTATCGTATCATTCTGTAAAAATCACCCGCAAATTGAAGTAAGGCATGAACTTGTTACTGTACTTCCTTTTGAAGAAAATGGGCGTCATCATTCATCTCCATCTCGATTAACTTCAAAGACTATACAAGCAGCTAGGAAGAAAGAACAAACCTCCTTATCTCCAAATTTTGTAGGTAATTCTCATTACGTTTCTAATCTTTTGGTTGCTTATTTTTAAATGATTTATCTAATTATAAATTTAAATTTATTTTGACATAGATCAAAGGATGAAATATAGTAGAGATGAATTACTTGCATTGCAATTTATGTCTTTGCCTCTTGCATCCAGTAGTGAAATAGACAGCTCAATACTTGAGAAGCAATTGGATTGAATGTAGTAATCTCTTACCATGTAACTCTCTGCTCCCATTGGATTGGTAATTTATGTTTTTCATTGTACTCATTGTATATTCAAATATTCTGGTATTTCAATATCATATAAATTTACTTTGTTTTTCATTTATGCTGGATACATGCATTCAATGTAGTTCTATGGATCTGAAGTGGTTTTTTTTTTTTTCCACCAAAATTTAGGTGCAACTCGTCTGCATAAGGTGAAAACTGAGTTATGTCAACTGAATGTGATTAAGTCATATAGAGCTCTGGCTCAAACCTAACCTTGTATTGTGTACATATAGATATGTTATGTGTATTAAGAGATAAATGTTTTTTTTGTTGAGTTTTATATCTGACACATGGGGATTGGTTCCTCCTAGTTTCTTCAAGTTTCTAAATTTACTAGATTGCAATCATTCAGTCTGTTTGGATTATGAGAGAGAGAAAGATGGACGAGAGAAATAGCTAAGAAACTCTCAATTTCTTTCGTTTGGAACACGAGAGAAACAGGGGCGAGAGACTAAACCAGCGCGGGTCCCACACCTTTTTTCTTCTTCTCTAACCTGCGAAGAAAACAGAGAGAAAGTTTCATTGATCCATTTTTCCATTAATACCCCTGTTTCTCTGTGAATAATGGAGAGAAGCTTCTTCTCTACTCTTTGGGATTTTTCTTTTAAGTGGCCAAAAAAATTACAGAATAAATATGTGAATAAAGTCGATAAAAGACAGAGGAGAAGACAGAGATTAAAAACAAATTGGAGTTTAATAATAACAATCTTTGATGGACTTACCAAAAAACTATATCAATTTAAAACTGAAAATTTGTGTTTAAAGAAGGAGAAGTTAATAATACTAACAAAAAAGTGATTGTGGCTGAGACGAAAGGAAAAACGTGTCTGTATATACCATGATGATCTTTGGGTTAACTATGGATATTTATTAGTTGATTTAGTCAATTATATTTAAAACTTAACGTTATAATAACAATATTTATCAATTAAAATTTATAATTTCTAAAATTACAAAAATGATTTAACATTTTACTTTCAATTAAAAAAATAATCTAATAGGTTAAATTACTAGAAAATTGATTTAAGTTATTTAAAAAATTAAATAAATAGCTCAAAAAACATTAAATTAATTTTTATATAAGGTTTTTCACTTAGGGGTATTTTGGTACATTTCAAAATAATCAACACTTCTTTCTTCTCTATCTCTTCTATCTTTCTCTTATACCAAACAACCTATCAAATCAACTTTATTTTTCACTTATTTCTCTATTTACAAACTCTCTCTCACCTATTTCTTTCTTCACAATCTCTCTTCTAAACCAAACACACGATTAGGGAGGATGGTCTTTGCTGAAAGGGATTGAGATTTCTTGTTGTTGCGAAATCCCACATTTCATGGAGACGTGAATCGCAGAGCGGCTGAATAAGACCCGACGGTTCAAATCCCACATTCAAAGAATAGAAGAGAATAGATGAGAAGTTGTTCCTTTTACCAAAGCTTCTGCCGTGTATGAAATTGTGTTCACTTCAAATTCCTTTCTCTCGCCTAAGGGTGCATCAAAGTTCATAGTTTCCTACCTGAGGAAGAATTTTGTTGTAGTTACAACCATTGCTAGCAGTGGAGTTGTTTGACGTAATGAGAAGCTGTGTTGCCGTGAAAGCTTGGAAGTTGGGAAATAAGAGGGAACTAGTTTACTGTCCACGCTAGAATTAGAACTAGAAGGATGTGGGAGAAACACTCATATTTTGTTTTTTATGCATATCTCACCCTTCATTGGAAATAAAATGTTTTTGAATGGTTAAAGAAGAGAAAAGACTCAGCATTAGGTTAGCAACAATCTCTTATTTATTAAAGTTAACCCGGAAGCAAATGTTTGCCCTAATTTTAACATAACCATGGTTAATTTTACTCTAATACCCATGTTTAATTATTAACCATGTTTTTTCCTTCTCAACAAAATCACACCTATTCTCCTATTTTTTTGAAATGTTCTCAACACATCACACCTAATCTCCTATTTTTTTGAACAAAACAAATCTGTCTTATCTCTTATTTATCAAAGTTAACCCGGAAGAAAATGTTTGCCCTAATTTTAACCTAACCCTAATGGTTAATTTTACTCTATTACCCCTGTTTAATTATTAACCCTATTTTTTCCTTCTCAACAAAATCAC
>Ga0315913_1001675_pt1 | contig 24876 bp, 15 predicted proteins | sample MpolsnodulesMG_FD_207736 | JGI IMG/M metagenome (GOLD analysis project Ga0315913, IMG submission 207736) | Medicago polymorpha root nodule microbial communities from Los Angeles, California, United States - small nodules | ecosystem: Host-associated > Plants > Roots > Nodule | place: USA...
TTTTTGAAAAAGTTAATTTTAATTTTAATGTTTGATTCAAATTTAAATTGTTGATTACTGATTAATGATCAATAGTAATTCATCTAGTAATGCTTGCAACATCTTGGACTTACATGTACTATTTTATTGTTGACATATTTAACATGCAAACATATTTGATGATATTATGTGATAGTCTTGAGTGTTACACTTTGTGGGGTGTTACACTTAAAACAAGGTAGAATAAGATTAGATTAAGTGTAGTCTTGTTAATCCGATGAATTGATGATACTAAACTTTTGATGCCACTGTACAGACAGTGAGGTGTTACTCGCTACAATTTTGATGTTATAGTGTTAATTTCATCAGAAAAGTCATTTTCACGACTTCACCATAGAATTTTCCTATTATTTATTAGTTGTAGAATAATCTTTTTTGAAGAGATTCCCTGTTCATGATGTGCGTATTTCAAGCTGTCTTACCATTTACCAATACAGGCTTGTGACATTATTCATCTAACTACTATTCCCTTTCAAGTGTAAGAATTTGACATTAAAATTATCACTAGATTGCTAATTACTACGCTCCATTTTATCCTTGTTAAGATGGGTTGACACGAAGTTAACGTATTTGCTGATGTGAGTTGCTTGGCAATAAGTTATATGTGGTGGGAAACAAAATGTCTACAGCGGGAAATTTATCTACATTGAAATCCTAATCACTCATTTATTCATATACTGGTGAGGATTTCGATTGAACTCCTTCTGGTGATAATTCCACGGTCCCATAGTTGTAAACAATAACAAATTGAATTTTTGTATGAAAATAATACTTTTAAAATTTGGTAAAAATAAATGAATAAATTATATATTTAACCTTTTTAAGAGAGACAGAGGGATACAAGATAAAGAAGGTAGAGAGGAGAGGGAAAGATAGGAAGAAGAAATACATGAAGGAAGAGAAGAATAAGTAAAAAAAATGCAATGTTGGTAAAAATTAAATCTTGTTTTTGAAATGATCATTGAAAATATTTATAGGTTTAATCTGCAACACGGGGAACGGATTGTCTACAGTTAAATTTTCTCCCTTGAAGCAATATCAGCCCTTTATTCCTTTCAATGAAAGTCAATGGCTATTGATGAAAATCAAAGATTGATATTACGTAAACTAACTCTCGTGAAACCCCTGTGAGGTTTTTTGTCGCTATATCGAGCATATTCCTGTCTATTTCATTTCCCTCTTTCCTCCCTCACAAGCCGTCGTGTTACCGGTTGACGTTGCCACATGCTATCCGTCGGTGTTGTTGTCGCGTGCTCTTTGGTTGATATCGTCATCGTGCTCCTTTATTGTCATCGTGTTTTCTGTTTTGTTGGCGCTGCCGTCGTTGTCTCAATGGAGTGGTAAGAGATCCTATCACGAAATTTGGCCAATTCATGTTCCTTAGCTTGCATCACTTCCACTCCTCCTAGCTATACCATCCCAAGTTTGTTTTTATCATGATTGTTATTATTGAACTTGAACAAGACGTTATTTCTTTCTAACCAAATGGAGGATATGATAAAATCAAATAGGACTAACTAACATTCCCATCCATTACCCGATCACAATCAATATTATACGAAATCCAATGGTGTTGATCATGATAAAAAAAAGTGTTGTGATGGTATGTATGAGAACAATTCCCAAGTTTACACAACCTTCTGGCAGTCTCGAAGTGCATGTAACGTAGTTTTGGGTAATATACTACAGATAGGACACAAACTGGAGGATGCACAACATATGTTAAGCCTAGATTCATTTTTAAGCATTCCATTTTTAAGAATATTCCACAACAGGCTTTGCTCCGGGGGCTACTAGCAGTAAACATCATTCAAAATCAGGGGCGGACCTAGACTTTTGATATTGGTGTGGCTAAAATATCAAAGAAACTATATATATTAACAAAGTGAATTAGTTACACATGAAGCACAACAACAAAAATGGTTTGGACATGTCCTTTTTACCAACCTGTCACAGGGTTAAAAACTGGAACACAAATTGTTGAACCCAGGGCACGGTGATAGTAAAAGCGCTTTCTACCGCAAGTTGAAACGGTGATAGTAGGCCAAGTAAAAATTGGGTAATAATCTGGTGTGGCTACGGCCACACTATACTTTATGGTGGGTCCGCCACCCCTGTTCTAAATTGGATAACTTCCATTTGGTACTACCTTTACATAGTATTATAAGCAGACTGAGTACTAAATTATTCTTTAGAGGTGAGCTTACAAATGAAATTATCCTCCCCAACCTCATATCTATGAGGTATCGTACTAGTAATTTCACACAGCAACTATCCGGGAACGTACTCCATCAAACACATTACTTCCCAATTGCCATTAACCAGCACAAAATAGTTATCGCACATGTATAATTAACAAGATCTCTAGAATTGATTGCAAGGCGTGGTCACCAATAATATGACCAGATGGTAACCAAACATAGATAAATAAAAATATAGATCTTCTGTTATAAACATTCCATCTCCCACCTTTCATAACCCACGTCCAAGTATTCATAATTCTTCTCCAAACCTCTGAATAATTGAAGGTAGAACTTACTCTAGATATAATATCTCTACCACTCTCATACTTACCTAGGAAGGACCTGGACCTAAAGAACATTAGGCTTAGTCCCCATCCCAACTTCTTGATGAAATATTTATTAAAGTTGTGATCCCTTAACCCTATCCCACCCATCAACTTAGATTAGATGAAGTTGTTCCAATAGATATTATGCAGTTTCTGCGCCCATCTGCTGAACCCCGCACAAAATCACTTTTCATTTTTTCTAGCTTACTACAAACATGCATTGGGAGAATAATTGTTTGCATGGTGTACGTAAGAAGAGAAACAACCACTTATTGAGCCATTGTAACTCCACCGCCAAAAGAAAGTGCACATGCATGCCAGTTACTAAGGCGACGTTGAGTGTTTTCCAACAAATGATCATATAAGCCTTTTCCCCCTCATATAAACAGGAAACACTGAGGTATTTCCCTAAATCTTGAGTTAACCGAAACCATTCATCCTACTCAACTCCAAGGCCCGCTGTGAACATTTTTTTGAGATCAAGAGTATAGTTTTGGGGATAGTCACTTTTTGACTCGAAGGTGAATATAAAGTATTTAAGCATCGCACAATAACCTCTATTTGATCATTGGAAGGTTTTCCAAATAAAGACCATATGTAAAAAACAAATGAGATATACGAGGCCTAGTACGATTGAGCTTCATTGGCTTCCAATTTTCCAGATGCACTTCCCTAGAAATAATATGAGCAAGTCTCTCCAAACATATATAGAACAAAGAGATATAGGGATAGTCATTGCCTTACTCCGCGAGAAGGGCTGAAATATTATTTTCTAGACGCATTAAAAAGCAAACTCACATGTGAAGTATATATACAAGCCTTCAAAAGCTCAATATAATGAAAAATGTTCTTCTTCCATCAAAAAACATTCCCTCCCAACTGAATGGACGAAAGTACACATGCGTGACTTAAGTCACGCTAGGTACTTTCAACGTGAGTTAACTCATGCAAATTATAAACCCAGCGTGCTGTTGTATAACAATAAAGTCAGAAACATAACCATTCACTTTCAAAACACTACCAAATACGATTTTGCTCCCAATTTTTGCAATTTTCACCAAACACTACCAATTGTTGCTTATCCTATTGCATTGCTTCTTCTTTTTTTGTTGAAATTTGTGATTTTTTTGGAGAAATTTTCCATTTTTAGGTTTTTAGAAATTTGGTTTGCACATTAGTTTTTAGGATTGTTAGTGATGAATTAAGTTAGGAATTGTAGTTTAGATGTTGTTTAGAATGCAATGTGGCAGTTTAGGGTTTAGAAATTGTTAGATTTTAAGTTGATTGAAAGTTGAACTCTAGGTGTTTGATAAAATGTCTCAATGAATTTTTTATTTTTTTTGGATTATTAATGATGAAATTAGTTAGAAATTGGTTTGTTATTGTTGATTATAGTTATTTTGACTGCAATGTGGTAGTTTACATACTTAAATGACACTGCCAAAATTGAACTGTTGTTGTTGTTGAATTGTTAGAAATGACACAATGTCCGTATAAAATAAATCATTGATTTTTTGCTTTTTGAAATGTTGTGCAGACATGTCTCAGAGGCCTGACCGACTTAGAGCAGGGAGGGAGTCCGCTACATGTAGTGCACAGAGAGAAAAGGAAGCACATCGCCCTCCTCAGGCTGGTAGACGGAGACAGAGGGCACGATGATTGCTAGGGGTAATGATGCAGGAAGATCATCATCACAGGCTGGTGCATCCCAGATAGCGGGCCAGACAGCCTCCCGATCCATTCCAGATCATCGGCAACATTAGAGACAAAGTGGAGAGTGCAATGGGTATCCTGGTGTATTTTTAAATCCTATCGTTGTTGGCATTATGGAGTGCATCCGGTCCGAGGATATCATTCTGCAGGAGGTGTCAGTTCCGCGGAGGAGTATGAGTCATTGTCCACACATGAGGATTAGGGTCATGTTATAGCGTTTTTAGGACATTTGTATATTTTTTAGATGATTTTGTGACGTTTTTGGGGGATTTTAATGAAATATATTTACACTCGCGCCTTTGCGCATTTCTATGACATTTTGCTTAGTTTATCGATTTTTAATTTTGCGTAATTTTTGGTTTTATTATGCGTATGTTAATTATTAATGATTGTGAATGATTGAATGAATGATGAAAACATGGATGAAAATGATGGAATGAATGTAAGAATGAATGAATGAAGAAAATTAGGAAAAAATGACATTTCTGCTATTCTGGAACCTAACACAGACCCAACGTGACTTAAGTCACATTACGTTTAACACCTGCGTGACTTCAGTCACGCTGGAGGTATTTTCAGAAGTTTGGTTGGGAGTGAGCAAATCTTGTTGGGAGAAAAGCATTTTTCCAATATCATCACCTTATCACCAAATGCAGCCTCATGCAAAATGTGTAATAGAAAGCCCACCTTACCAGTCATGGGTTTTCTCTATATCCACTTTGATAGCAACATACCCCTTTGATAACCCACAAAAATGTTGGTTAATACCTTTACTTTTTCCCCTCAATATTCTTTGAGTGATTGCATGACCTATTTTCACTCTTCTATGTCTATTTAGGTGTTTATGAATTTATCTACCTTTTCATATTATTTTATCATTGGGAACAATATTTGATTGTTAGTGTTTGGTTGAATGAACAATGTTGGAACGAAAGTTGCAACTTCATGTACAACCAAGATTGTCAAGTGTGAAAGTACAAAAATGGGTACAACATGGTTGATGGCTTGGAGTTGAAGTTTATGGAGTCTTCAATAATTGGAGTATGTAAGAAATATGTTGATATCATTTCTTTGTTGAGCCAAGGTTTCGATTTTGAATCCATTTTCAACATCGTTTCAGTATGGTTGCGAACACTGGATCTCAACCCGTATACTATACACCGACAACCTTCATCCATACCACTTGAAGGCGTGATAGTCAAGTCTTAGAAATTTAGAGCCTCAGGGTCAATGGATAAGTGAGGAATGCAAATAGCTCACTTCTATCCTCACTAGATTGAAATCGCTCTCATGTAAACTCCACTTCTTTCTGTAGACTTAAGCAATTATGTTTTGATTTATCATTTTTTCTATTTCAATGTTTGTGTTTAAGCTCATTATAAGATAAACCACAATTGTGGTTGAGGAATTAATAGGTTATAAATATGTTTGCATGTTAATTTTGGTACGACCATATTGATAGTGGCCTAATGTGATGGTTGTTTTAATCATATATGTGTGGTATATTTAACTAATAGATTGACTTTAAATAAAAGATGGCTTAATGTAGTGGTTGTTTTGTCTAATGCTAATTAATGTTTATAGGAGTTTTAATTTGAAATTCAAATCACTCCTCTCCCTTTTATTAATAGGTAGTTACCAAATGGATAGCTGCATGAGAGAAAAGACATATACATAACCTAAAATTTGCATATGCTCATTACACATAATAGAATGTATATTCATCACCAGCGAATACAAGAAGAGAGAAGGCAGAGAGAAGTAAACAATTGCATAAAAGTATCAACACGAAAGGAAAATCTTTTCATTAATCCGAGTATGTTTTCTTACTCTCTTGTAGAAATTCATGGTATAGTGAAAATCATAATATCAATATCTCAAATTAATTTTTCTAACAATTGGTATCATATCATGGTGATGATTTTATGATTTTGAGGGGAATATAAATGTTTATGGTATTTGCGATGAAACTGATTCTTGAACGTTTGCATACCTTGTTGTTTTGAACATTAAAATGGTTTTTAAATTAAATGTTAATTTTTAGAGAATGATAAATTAATGTTTATCATTAATATATTTTAAATTTTAAGAATATTTTGCAACATATATTATATTTAAATAATTCATATAAACCTTCTAAACTCCCAAACAAAACTTAAATATATTAGTATTAATTAACTAGTACATCAAGATTGTTATAGTGTTATGCCAATTTCAAAAATACTTAGCATGCACACTTATTATCACATTATCAAATTCCACACAAACATGCCATTTTATTTAGAGTTTTTAATTGTGAAAACAATAATAAGATTGTGATTGACTAGGCTAAAAATGTTTTTGGAACTTCACATGCATCATTTATAACAAAAAACTCAAATCATGACAATATTAAAAGTTTACACTTATCACATAAAAAATAGACAAAAAAAACTCAAAATCAAAAAAGATTGAAACTTTATAAACCTTAAAATCTTAAAATAGGATAAGTGTTATTGCATTTTGATTAAATGTGAGAATATAAATGTTGAAAGTTTTAACAATAAAATAAGAAGAAAAAATAAATATTTGAATATGCAAGCAAAAAAGATAAAGATTGAAACTTCAAATCCATTTCATACAACACTTATCATATAAAAAATTCGATAAAGGAAATAAAAAAAAAAAAATTGCAACTTTATAAAACTGATATAAAAAAATCCGACAAAGGAAATCAAAACAAAAAAATATTGCAATTTTATAAAACTGAAAACCCAAAATACACGAAGTGTTTTTAAAAAGGACTAAAACTTAACATCCTTTTTATACAAACATTGAATCTCAAAACAGTGCAATATTGAAAATTTACACTCATAATAAAAAAAATAAGACAAAAAACTCAAAACAAGATTAAAACTATAAACCCAACACATGATAAGTGTTTTGTATTTGTATTGAACATGACAATACAATTGTTGAAAGCTCTAACATTAGAGTGTGAAAAAACAGATATAAACAATCTAGGGCATTAAAAAAACAAAATGTTACAGTGATTTTTGACTATTAACATGAGAAGAAAATCGAGTTTGAAGAGGAAGAAACAATGAGGTGAGAAAGAAACGTGCATAGATGTTTTTGAAAATGAAAACATGTTTTTGAGAAGAGAAAATGGAGAACAATATTAACTTAAGGAAAACATTTAAGAAAAATGTACATCGATTTTGCTCTAATGTTTAAGTGGAGGTGGAGGATCACATATTCACTAAACATATCAAGTTATATTATGTAACTATAGTAGTTATAATTGAAGAAATATATTGAATCATATTTTCCAAATTTAAGAGATAGTTTTTTCATTTTGCAAAATTTGTGGGTTTGAGACTTGCTTATGTCGTTTGAGCATGTATGAAACGTTTGAGATCTACTCATTTAATTGAACAAGTCTAATTAAGTTTGAATATCAACCCAAAAGAAATCGTGTGAAATCTGTACCCTTTTGACAATGCTTTATATCTAAAAGAAATCGTGCGAAATCTGTACCCAAAAGAAATCGTGCGAAATCATACATCTAAACGTTTTCTACCCTTTTGATAATGCTTTATATCAATATGTTGTTTATAAAGATATGTGTTGTTGTGAAAGATGTACAAAGAACCAAAATACAATTAGGCAAATGTTAACGCTAATTATTAATGTCTGTCAGGTAAAACATATGGTTAAGGTAAAATAAAACTATTAACAAAGTTAGTTTGGTAAAACATTAACAACCTAAATTCAGATATTAAAAGAGTAAATCATAATCATCTGACAATTACTTATATAAGCATCACATTACAAAATTGATATAAACCACTAAAGAGTGTAGACATCACTTTCAAGTTTTAAAAGATAGTAAGGAGAAACTCTTATATGGGCACAACCATAAATGATAAATATTTGGGCACACTCACATCAAATAGAAAAATTTGAAACAAAAACAACTAGATCACATCAATCAGCATCATTTAATTTTATTCTCATTTAATTTTTTCATTTGATGTGAGTGTGTCAGTTTCCCAATAGTGAGATAGAGAGTATGCATGCATACAATTTATATCAATATACCAACTTAAACATAAATTACAATGAAGTATCTCTTATGCTCATGTGGAGTCGTAAAACTTACAAATTGTCCAATAATCAATTCATATTTCTTCATTTTTGTTATGAAGCCTACAACCAACACTTTATGCTCTATTATAAAAAACAAACAAGATTTCTCTTTGAAATTTAAAATTCACGAGAAATTATAAAAAAAATTAAAACACTAAATTCTATTTTCTAACTTCTCTTAAATCAAAGAGCCCCCAAATTCAAGACACCTTTATTAATTATATATAATTTGAAACAAATATATCAACACATATGTTAGCACATTTGCATCACTTAAGTTTAGTTTCTTTAGTTTGAAACAGATTATATTGATCATATATCAATTTTTTTACTCATTGTTTTTTTCTCCTTCAGACTGTTGTTTTGCATTCACCATTAGTTGTGTGCTTGAGACATTACACAACATTAAAAAAAGGAAGACCCTATACTTTTATCTACACAAAATTTTTATAACAATATGATCAAAGATAAAAAAACAAAACGATAATGGGCATACTCATGTTGACGCAATTGATTGAGTGAGATATAATGGGTGTATCTTAGACACATCATATCCTTATGTGGGGAATTTCAACTGAATTGACAATGAGCGCAAGATACACTAATTTTCTCATTAGTATTTTTACATTCATTATTATCACATTATTTTAATTTGTTTTCTTCATTATTCTATTTAGGCATACTTAAGCTTCCAAACTTTATTAAGGATAAATGTTAATGATGTCATGCTCTACAAAAAAGATAGAGACAAAATTGAAAGAGTAAAATTAGATAAGATAATCAGAAAAGCACCAGTTGGGCACAAATGTTGTGGGTTGAAGTGTTGAATAGTTACAAAAGGGTGACTAAAATTCAAACTATTTACTCAAATCTCAATTAAATTTGTGGTTTAATTAAATTTTATTTTATTTTATTGTAATCGTAGGGCATATATTCTGGTCCGAAAGATCCAAAAGATTTTTAAAAATAAAGATGGAAATGAAGAGTACCATGCAATTACGATTATAGACTTTGGACAAGAAATGAAAAAAAATGAAGAACAAGAAGGAGAAATCGGTCAAATATTGGATAATCTAAAACTCTCATGGAGATGAATGGGGGATACGTCAAAATCAACCGAGCATTTTTGATTGATATAGCATGAGCTCTAGAAGGTCTAACATATTATGACGAAAATGGTTCACCATATGAAGATTAAGTTTTTACTTTGATATTTATATTATAAATCTTAGACATGGAAATTTTGAACACATCATTTTGGTAATTATGGTGTTCAGAACACATCATTTTTTCCCCTTCAAAGTTGTTCTGTTTTGGTTTCAATGGAGGGTACTCTATGGTTTAAATTGATTTAAATGTAGATTTTAATTCTCCATGGTTTGATATGTATAAGAAAATTTGGTTTGCTTGTTTTGATTATATTTGTCTTGAATTTCCTGAACAAATAAGAATTGAAATTTTTTATATAATTAAATCATTTTGTAAGTTGCATATATTCAATACAAGATGCAATTCTATCCTAGTAAAAAAAAAACACAAATATTTTGATTGATTTAGGATAAATTGTATAAATGGTGCAACATTTCTCATCATCCTTGTTTTCTTGATTGTTACTCATTAAATTGTTCCATAAGTCTTGAGAGGATGATATTGTCCTTTTTTCCCTGACCGTGTGTTTGTTGTACAAAATTTCTACAACGACACGTGTAGTAAACTCAAAATAGAATTATGCAAGTTTTAATATATATGGTAATTTTTTTTGTAAAAATAAATTGTATAAATTTAATTATATTAAACTGTAATGATAGTAATATATAGATAAAAGTTTTTAAATATTAAGAAAAACACATTTGTCTACCTATGTTCTGACATGGTTTACATAGTCATTGATTCTCTAAACTTCAAACCTTTCAAATTGAACTTGAAATTACATTATGCAACAAAATATTACAATTTGCACAGACATTTTTATATCTTTAAATTCATTACTACAAATATTAAAATAAACATAACATCAAAAAATAGTTGTACATCACACAACAATTTTTATTATACCAACATAGATTCTTTTGAAAGGTAAAAGACTAACCAAAACAACAAGCAAATTAAAATCAGTAGAAGTTCTTACAAATTTGTATTTCTTACAAATTTGCTCTCACCGTCACCGTCATCTCTCACGTACTCCTGTACTCCATCCGCAGTCGAAGATCAAACTTCACGATCCTTTTTCCACTTTCGCGCAAAGGTAAGCTTATCAAATTCTTATTCTGTTTGCGATTCCGGTTTCTACTTCTAGATGTCATTGCAGTTATCTTATCCGTGTTTTTTCTCGTTTATGAATCGCAATTTTCCATCAATTTTAGGTTTCTCTGTTCCTCATTTGTTCAATTTTAATTTTATTTTTAAATTTGTTTATATTTTCCTTTAACCTTTCTGGAGATTGTTTGATGATGAATTGGAATAACAATTGAATTAATCGATGTTTGGATAAGGATAAACAACTTAATTAAGTGAGCATAAATGCTTTTAGGTATCATGAATCATAAGAAGTGATAGGCAGGCTAGTAAAACTGCAACAAGAAAAATAGAATTGAGAGTAAAGTTGTCATATGAACTTCATCTTTAACTTATTTCATCATTTATGTTTTATCTTTTACATTATTTTATATGTTATTGTTGTGTTAATATTAGGCAATTTGTTTCATTTCCCATATGATTACTTGACGTGACCCTACATGTTTGGTGGGTGACAGTTAGTTAAAAGAATTATGGGAATGTTAGTTATTACCGTTAGTAAAATAACAGTTCGGTTCACTAACCAAATATAATGGTTTGACTAATAGAGAATATTTTTTGCACCCCTTGAACTAGGATAGGCTCTAGCAGTAATGACGACTTCATCCTCAAAAATGGTAACCTCGATAAAACAAAGGTAATAATCATCACCTAACTAAAACCTCTAGTGTTTAAATTGCAAAAAAAACATTTAGGAAAGAAACATTTATACGAAGTTTATTTCTTGTAGAATCAAAACTCACACAAGCACATCATATTATTTTTTTTATATTTTATTGTGAATACAAGAATACGGTAATGATATTAAAACATGTTGAAACTTCACTTTCATCATATACAAACAAAGAAACTCAAAACAAAATTGTGCGGAGATATTTTTAAACACAAAAATGTGTTTCAGGAGATAGAAAGTGTAGAACAATACTTACAAAAGGAAAACAAAAACAAATGTTTTTTACTACAATCGAAAACTTGATTATCCGAATGTAATCTTCAAGACTCAATTTTCTTATTAGATTTATGGATAACTAGAATTAATTAAATAAAATATTTTATCGATCATTAAAACATTATAAAATTATTTCATATATAAGTGTCATTCTCATATGATATGTGACATATCATATGAGAAAAACACTTTTATATATGAGAATGAATATGAGTAATTAGATTAAAAAGAAGGGTTGAGATTAAAAAGGAAATACTGAGATTTAAACATCAATAAAAATAATCACGTGAGACTCCCATCTTCTTCTCTTCTCCGAGATAAGGCTAATATTCAACTATTCATCTTTAAGAGAAAAAAAAACATTTAATTGCTCTTTTTTTATTAATTTACGCCATTTTAAAATTGAAACATACTTGTGTTTTTTTTATTAATCTCCTTACAAAAATTAAAAATTGCAAGACTAAAAAAACTGTAATTCATGAAATTGATTTAATTCAACTCAAAAGAGGGATGAGAGATTAAGAGTCGATGATTGGTATGAAAAATTAAGGAGAGGTAGACGCCATGGGAGAGAGATGGTTGCAAGGAAGTGAGGGAAGAAAGAGAAGGCGTACCTATGATGATGGGGGGAGAGAGAATGTTGGATGAGAATTACATGTGACATTAACACGTGACTTACTTAATCTATGTTTTAATATGAACCATTCTTTTTAATTAAATGATTCATATTCATTCTCGTATATCAACGTCATTCTTTTGTTGTTAAATTATATGATCGATCGATCATAAGTTTTTGAATCATAAATAGTAAATATTATTTATCATTCTTATTATTGTTCTCAAAGAACATGTTCATATTTATCGTGATCTCAATTTTTCTTTTGTAACAATCACATTCTTTATTTCTATTTTTATTTCATATTACATGATTAAATCTCATATATGTCAAAAGCAATATTGTTAACGTATTTCAAAATCAATCAATTCGATTAATAGACCCATTGGTTAAATCCATACTCATCATTTTGTGATTTGCGGTTGTTTGATTTGAATATGTTGATTTTATATGTGCATGATTAATTACAAACATACCTCCAATTGTACCAATCACAATTGGTTAGAATGTAAAAAATTGACGGTAAGAAGTTGAACATTATATATCATTAATCAATATATACATAGTATGAATATCAATAAACAACATATAGTTTAAACACAATTAATAAGAAACTAGACGTACAAACTCTCAATCAACCTATTCATAATTATACATAGTTATATTTTGTCAAATGCAAATAAGTTAAATTGATTTACAAAGTTAACATATTCAATAACAAGTAATTTATTTTCTCAAAAAAACAATAAGATTTTTTTACTAAGTACTTAATCAATTAATTACTCATATTGTTTCCTTATTCTTATATTACTCATTAAATTGATTTACAAAGTTAACATATTCAATAATAAGTAATTTATTTTCTCAAATTTTTTTTTTTAATAAGTATTTAATCAATTAATTACTCATATTGTTTCCTTATTCTTATTTAAATAATTCCTTTTAGGTCACTCAATGTTCAAGTAAACTCAAATAACAAAATTTGTTTACCGTTGAGTGTATAACCTTCTCTAAAATCTCATTCTATTTTTGGAAAAGGCAACAAAGAGGTCTAACAATGTGGTTCACTTCATTATGTTTAGTTGATACAGAGGAGGCTGTGAGATTCTATCATGTGGTTCAGTGGATTCATGACCTACAACTCGCAAATGTTGATTTTGAGGTTAATTCGAAAAAAGTAGCTGACTATTTTAATAGAGTAGGGAGAGATATCACAAAACTTGGTCTCATTATAGATACCAATATCTAATTTTGTAGTTCTCACTTAGCAAACTCTAGTGTTGAGTTTATTATGAGGTTGTCCATGAATTAGTCAAAACAGCCAAATCCTTACCAATCTTCCCTCTCTTTGATGAAATTTTGACATATATTACTGTTTTGATTGATGATGAATTTTTTTTTTTTACAAGGTTAATAATGAAATGCTATAAGCAACCTTTTCTAAAAAAAAAAAAAAAGGTTTAACCTTATTGCTTATAATGCCACACAAAATTCTAAACCAATCCCAAAAATCACATTTTGCAATCGTTAGACTTCAAATTTTGACTATCTAATTAAAATATCAAACGACATTCAATTTGAGCAAACAAACATTCTTTGAAAAGGTTAGAATGCCTAATTATAATTTTCTTTTTGGGATTTAATTATCTAATGAGTTCAATTTTACTAAAGAACGTGTATATGTGTCGTCATGAGCTTAACTCAGTTTGTATGGACAATGCATAATATATGCAAGGTCTGAGGTTCAAATCCCAACCACCACCAAAACAAGAATGAGTATATGTACAAAAACATGATATGAGCTTTTATCCAACCTTTTTTTTAAACTTTTATCCAACCTGTCATCAGGATTTCTATACTTAATGAAATTCAATATTTCTGATAATGTAGATAATTTTGTCTATTTTTTAACAGTTCAAGTTTTACTTCTAAATGATCCCCATAACAAAATAAAAAATATAATTGCTTTAAAAATGAGTAAACTATTAAATTGGTCCTTGTCTTTATACTAAATTTTCAATTTAATCCTTGACTTATTAATAACTCAAAATAGTCCATATCTTTGTCAAATATTTCTCAGATTGGTCCCTGACTCCATTAGTTGTTTTGTATTTTGAGTGTTAATGACTCAATGTCTTTGAATATTATTTAGTGGTTAACGACATAATGCCTTTTGGATCTTATTTCATAAGTTAATGACTTAAAATGCAAAATAACTAATAGAGTCCAGGATTAATATGAGAAACGTTTGACAAAGACAATGACAATTTTAAATTATTAATGGACCAATTTAAAAATTTGGTACAAAGATAATAACCCATTTAGCGGTTTCCTCGTCCAATATTATTATCCTGTGGATACAATAGAGATGAGGGTGGTGGACTTGGAAGTTCCACGAGTTAAGTCCTTCTTCTCTACAGACGACACTACTCGTCCAAGATGGCTTCTACTCTTTTCACTGTTCCCGCTACAACACTCTCATCTTCCATTCATTTCCTTAAACTCCATACCCCTTTTTCTTTTCCTTTTCGTTCTCCAACTCCAACCTTCTTCACCAGGAAATTCTCCACTCTCGCCGTCGCCACGAGCCCTTCCCAACCCGTTGCGGTTTCCGATTCCGATCGCCAAGACCGAATTGTTCTCCCTACTAATGAATCATCCAACACCCTTCTCAGAATTCGTCACACGGTACCGTTTTCAATTCACATTCCGAAACTTTTGTTGCATTTTCTGTCGTTTATTTTATGTTGTTGACTCGTTTTTATGTTTTTTCGGTTGGTGATTATGCTAGAATATTGTATTTGTAAGATAAATATCTATGAATTCTTTATCGGAAAACAAGCGTAGGGGGAGATGAAGATGTTGTGTTAGATGCGTTGTAAGATTAGATGTGATATGATTAAAAATACAATATTAGAGAGAGCTGAGCTAGCATCTATAGTAGAAAAGATGGTGGAAAATAGACTTAAGTGGTTTGGGTATGTACGTACCCGTAGATTCAGTGGTAAGGAAAGTAAATCAGATGGAGGAAAGTTAGAGCACTAGAGGCTGATGATGAAGACTTAGAAAAACTCAAGAAATTATTAAGAAAGGTCTAGAGATCAATGGATTTGACTGAAACATGGTTTATGATAGAACATTGTGGCTAATTTGATCCATGTAGCCAACCCCGCTTGGTGAGATAAGGCTTGGTTGTTGTTGTTGTCGTCTTTTCTGGAAAAACAAGAATAACATGTATTTTGTTTTTTTAGGCAATATGATAATCTAGTTACTATAGATGTTGTTAACTAAGCCTGCCACATTGCATAGCAATATAATGTTTCACTTTTGTTGTTATTTTGACTTTTTCTTTTGATGTTTAATTCAACTAAGTGGCATAGTTTAACTTAACCTGTAGTATATTGGTAGCATTACAAATTTCTATCCTGAAGCTTTATTTTATAATAATAAAAATATCACAATTAGCATGGGTGATTTTAGTACTTTTGAGAAAAAACAAGCATCTTTGGGCTACTGAAATTAGAAAAAAAAAGAGACTTTTATCTTGCTTTTCTCTATGACGTAAAATACTAAAACATTTTTCTGGGGAATTATTTTTGAGGGGGTGTTGGTTTATATAAGTATATACTAGTTACTGAATGATTTTATATCTTTAGTTTCACTAATAAGTTGCAGGGTTGCAGTGTGCGCATGTGATGGCAATGGCCGTTCAAAAGCTTTACCCTCAAGCAAAAGTCACAATCGGGCCTTGGATAGAAAATGGGTTTTATTATGACTTTGATATGGAGCCTTTGACAGATAAAGATTTGAAGAGAATCAAGAAAGAGATGGTAAGTCCTTTATATGTGGTAGTTATGTACTTGTTTGTGTGTTTCGTGAATTCTGCATTATGGTACATATTCAGGGTACACAGTCATTTATTTCTTATCTTGGCTGTAGGATCGAATTATCAGCAAAAATTTACCCCTTGTAAGAGAAGAAGTTTCAAGAGATGAAGCTCATAGAAGAATATTGGCTTTGAATGAACCATACAAGATGGAGATTTTGGAAGGCATTAAGGAAGAACCCATCACAATTTATCATATTGGTAACCTTCTCTCTCTTTTCAGTTTTCACTTGTTTAATTCCTGCATGTTGAAGTTTAAAAGCTAGCGGGTGAAGGCCATGGAGGGAAAAAGAAATAGGTGATTGTGTACTCTAAGTTCATGATTGTTATGCTCCATGCATGTGTATAATAGTCATTCTAATATAGAGAGATAATCGTTATTGTATGGATCTACCAACTCTGTGGTTCTTAGGCTCTGTTTCTGTGTGTATGTATATCAGTCATTCTGCTGTATATTATAATATTCTCCCTCTAGAATAGACACATATGTTATCATGTGCAGCTTGTTACTGGTATATTCTACCTTTCTCTAACAAAGTACCTTGATCAAAATAAATTTGTTAACCGGTCCTCTCTAAGTCCTTGCTGGCGTTGCTCTTGGACAAAGCGAGAATCTTCCTCGGTTTGTTTACAACAAAATTTGCGTAGGCCCAAGTACTCCTGAAGCCAATCTCACCATCATCCCCACAAGTTCACAAATAGTTTGGGCCATGACATAATTCTTTGGTTCTCATTTTGTCCATGCCCCACTGCATTTTGCTTCTTATCCTTGTTTTCATATGGCAAGATTATGTTTCTTGTTACCATATTTTTAAAGTCAGTAATGGTGTTATGAGGTTTGCATGATCACCTTCAAACTAGTATGGAAGTTATATTTTTAGATGTTCGCTAAGCCCAAGTATTTAGAGCACTGAACTTCTTTTTCATCTTTAACCGGATCAATTGACATGCTTCAGCAGAATGAAAATGGACAATGTAGTGTGTCTGAAATTGGAACTGTGAAGATGGAAGTATAAAGTAGAATAACAATGAAGAAGCAAAGATGTGCTCAGAAAGAGTACTTTTCAGGTCTAACATTGCATTGAAAGAAAAAGTTATTGCATGAGGTGTTTCATCTGTTCTTTTACCTCAACTTATGTTCCTTTTTCCTTGAAGGTGGGGAGTGGTGGGACCTATGTGCTGGACCTCATGTTGAATCTACTGGAAATATCAAAAGAAATGCTGTTGAACTCGAGTCTATTGCTGGTGCTTACTGGAGAGGAGATGAAAAGAAACCAATGCTGCAAAGGATATATGGTACTGCATGGGAGAACGAAGAGCAGTTGAAAGCGTATCTTCATTTCAAAGAAGAAGCTAAACGTCGGGATCATAGGCGCCTAGGACAAGATCTTGATTTGTTTTCTATACAGGTACAATTAAAAGTCATGTCTATATTATCCTGCAAGTTGATTGTGCTTTCCATTTTGATTGTATTTATGAATCAAATGAGTTAGCATGTCTTTTTATGATTCCTAATTTTGTGGGTACATAAATGTTGATTCAAGACAACATCTTGCATGTAATGTATTGAACTTCCGTCTTCTATTAAATTTATGCAGGAGGATGCTGGTGGGGGTTTAGTTTTCTGGCACCCAAAGGGTGCTATTGTGAGACACGTAATTGAAGATTTTTGGAAAAAAGTTCACATAGAACGTGGTTATGATCTATTGTATACACCACATGTGGCAAAAGCTGATCTTTGGAAGATCAGCGGTCATTTGGACTTCTACAAAGAAAATATGTATGATCAGATGAGCATTGAAGAGGAGCGTTATCAACTTCGACCAATGAATTGTCCTTATCATATTTTGGTATACAAAAGGAAGCTTCATTCCTATCGGGATTTTCCTGTTAGGGTAGCGGAATTAGGAACCGTTTATAGATATGAACTGTCTGGAAGTTTACACGGCCTTTTCCGCGTTAGAGGTTTCACACAGGTTTGCTGTTTTACTTAGTTCATTATCTTGGGAACTACAAAGATCACAATAAAAAAATTGTTAATTCAGTTATGTTGATGTTAATTTTGTATGCTTTTCACGACTCTTACATAATAGATGGCGGGCTTGCCAAGACTATTAAGGTTGCATGACACGACTGTCCAGGAGCCGTTGATTGTTGATCCCATTAGTTTTTTTAAAAAAAAAATAAAATTGGAAAAGCGGGAATTTCTTTTTATTAATTCAAGTGGCACAAATGCCCATTTCACAACTGTCGCATAGGGGATTTGAACTCTATACTTTGAGGTTACAAGGCTAAAGTCTTACCACTGAGCTAGCACCTCAAGTGTATGTCGATCCCATTACTTATTTTATTTTGAAATCAATGGTCTATGATACCTTAATGTGTAATACTGCACAGCCTTTTCGAAGTTTCTGCATTTAGTTTTTAATTCATTTCTTTAAGATGCATGCTCATAAGTTGGGTCTTGTTTTAACTTCAATATCTTTGGTACAGGATGATGCACACATATTTTGTTTAGAGGACCAGATTAAAGATGAGATCAGGGGTGTCCTGGATCTTACCGAAGAAACATTATCGCAATTTGGTTTTGATAAATATGAGATAAATTTATCTACACGGCCTGAAAAATCTGTTGGAGAAGATGATATATGGGAGAAAGCCACCTCAGCTTTAAAAGATGCTTTGGATGATAAAGGCTGGACCTATCAAATCGATGACGGGGGAGGTGCCTTTTATGGGCCAAAGATAGATGTCAAGATTGAGGATGCTCTTGGGAGAAAGTGGCAGTGTTCAACCATACAGGCAATTCCTAACTTCAAAATTCTTTGAAATATTAAAATAGGTTTTTGAAGTGGTAAAGCCATAATTTTCCTCTACCTGATAGCGCTCTTCATTTAAGGAGATCTGATATGAGGATTGAAAGAGCTTATACTGAGTACATATGAAGTATTACCTCCTGTTTTGATTAATTGAAAATAGCTTGCGAAACCCATATAAGATAGGTTAGTTTACAACCTGTAGTCCCATATAAAATTTGTTCTTCTTATATGATAGGCTGTTTTGATAATCTTGGTGAGTTATCAAGATTAGCTGTTTAGCCAAACGAGATTAATGGCTTAATCCTTGCTTCCCCGTCAGATTTTGAAGATAGGCCTTTGCATCTTCATGCTTCATGGCCAGAGGATCTTGAACGAGTCATGAGGGGGGAATTAAATATATAAAACTATTCATGTGCCTCCATCTAATAGCTTAAGCTTTAAGGAAAGTTAGTCATTGACTATAATATGCTTTGTCTTAAATCTCTTACTTTTGTCAGGGGTTGTGGCTATGCTGTTATTGCTTTTATATTGTTCACTTGATTTTAAGTGAACCAATCTGCATGTAACTATTTGACTATTTGCTTGACTTAATTCCTTTTCCACTTAAAACAGGTTGATTTTAATTTACCACAGCGTTTTGATATCACATATGTTGATTCAAACTCTGAAAAAAAGAGACCTATAATGATCCATAGAGCAGTGCTTGGATCCTTGGAAAGATTCTTTGGTGTTCTTATAGAGCATTATGCTGGTGATTTTCCATTATGGCTTTCTCCAATACAAGCTCGAATTTTACCTGTTACTGATGCCCAGGTAACGTTTGACTACTTAAGAATTATTTGCAGAGTTGTTTTGTATGATCACAGTTAATTAATGGAAAATATTTGTGCATTTGCAAACAGCTTGAATACTGCAAGGATGTTACAAACAAACTGAAAAAATATGGCATTCGAGCTGAGGTTTGTCACGGAGAGCGCCTGCCAAAGCTCATCAGAAATGCGGAAAAGCAGAAAATTCCATTGATGGCTGTTGTGGGCTTGAAGGAAATTGAAACACAAACAGTTACCGTTAGATCTAGGTTTGGTGGGGAGCTTGGAACCATGCCTGTTGATGATTTCATTAGCAAAATAAAGTTGTTTATAGAAAACCCAATATCATTATGATACCCATTCAGTATCTTATTCACGTGTGTGTTAGTTTGGAAAAGAATGTAAGGTTAAACGGTTAAAACATTATGTGCTGTATAAACATAAGTCAGATATATTCTTTGCAACTCTATATACCACAAAACTTGTCTGATGTAATTTTTCTTTTTCAATTTGTTCCTTTCCAGTTTTCTTTCGTGTAAGCCGGTCCACTATTTCTTGTCTTCTGTTTTTTTTCATTTGATTAGGTTGATTTTTTGTATGGCATCTTACACCTTTGTGCTCACATCACGTATTGTATTGAGATGTCCTTGTTTAATTACAAAGATGAGCATGGCAACTAACACCTGTTAAGAAATCTTGCGGTTGACGAATAATAATAATAAATCAAAATGAAAAATGAGTGGTACATAAATGTGAAATACAGAATGGGGCATGTTCAAAATTTGGAAGGAATTGTTTTCACGTTAAAAAAATTATTGAGAATGGGGATGAGAATAGATATTATGTTTTTAAACGAGGTGTAAGAAAAAAAGATGCATCTCCCGTGAAGAAATAAGCAAAATAATTGGGGTGAAATTATGATTTTGAATTAGGGGTATAAGTTGGAATAAAAAAAACAGGGAGTAAAGTTGATAACAAGAGAAAATTGGTCTAAAATGGGGAAATTTATCAATTTGCCCATGCTTCTTTCTATACCTTTCTCTTTGTCATACATATATAGAATGACTCCCAGATTCTAACAAGCATTCACTTATCGTCTTTTCTCTTAATAAAGACTTAGTAGTAAATAAAGAAATTAAACTAAAGCATTAAATACTTATAAGCAATAATAGTTTAGCGGACATAAATCTAACAACAGTAGTGTGAATTTAGTAAAAAACTACTACTGCAACCCTGTTAAGTCATAATCCATGAAAACCACAACCACATCATGTGAATAAAATGGTATGGAACCATGTAACTCTTGGAATGAGAAAGCAACCCAAATCATATCACAATTTTTCGTACGGTGCTCCATTTACACCTGGACGTTCATATGCAATACCTTCAGGTGCCAAACCCCCTTGAGGTACCGATTGTGGATTAACGCACGATTAACTCTTGCAAACCCATTATGTCCCCACTTATCACTGTGAATTTTGAATGATCCAATAGTGGATAGGTGCCCCTCCATCTTCACTAATTTGAGTGCCAAAGCCTATATTACTAGCACCGCATGTGTTGATGCCATCCCAAATGCTTCTTCATTAACCGGTCCAGAGTATATCATGTCCTGCAATTACAATTAACAAAGATTAAATTAAATGTTAATGTTAAGTTTTCATTGAAAAAAATATATGGTATATATTTTACCCCATTTATGTTCTCCAACTCTTCAGTCCAGTCGATCTCTACCATGACAGGTCCCTTATACTTGACATAGCTCTCCATCTTCTCAAGTGATACCGGTGCGATAGTCTCGATTCTCATTTTAACCTACAATGTTATGAATCCAATTAAAAGAGATATTTTGGTAGACACAACTTCAAATAAAATACACATTATTTAATTATTTTAAAAATAAATGTTTTTTTTAATCAACAAATATTATTCTCAACAAGTTTATGTAAGGTACGGTACATAAGACCCGCGGAAAAAACAAAACAAAAATATAAACGAGGTGCCGTATATACGCGGAACACCCATAGAAATTAAACCAACGAAAAAAGGAAACAACACCAATGGTCTACCCCTAATAAATAAACTGGCAGCACAAAATCAGCACAATTATGATGCTGGGATAGACAAAAGAGAAAAAAGGCAATCTGTTAGAAAGCATAACAGTTGGTCCCTTAGAAACTAAAAATGCATATCCCTGCCTCATAAAAAGTGCACCAAAAACAAATCCAAAACTGTCCAACATTGTTGCCACACCTCCACCAAAACATCAACAGTCACGCACACCTAAAACCTTGGAGCAGAACCGAAAAAAAAAACATTTACTTTTTACTTCTACTTTTTTTTTTTTTTTTTGATGTGTTTCTTAACAGTGTGCAAAATCTTGTCACCACATAAAAATAATTTCTCAAAGATTAAAATACTACTGAGCAAAAGATTTAAATAAAAATAAAAATAAAAAGTAAGAAAATAGTGTACACCTGACGCTCAGCAAGAGGTATGGGTGGTTCAAGCACTCCTTTATAGGGACAATCTGATTCTAAAACACAGCCATTCTCATTGATCCAGCTTAAAGTTTTGAAAATGCTACACCCTCCCTTATCATCTTTTTCTTTGTGGACACTCTCTAAATTGTTCCATAAGTCTTGTGGTGACAAGATTACCTTTTGTACGGCCCCGGTCCTTTTCTTTGTATGTTTGTGGTGCAAAACTTCAACAACGGCGCAGGCAAAACAGCACTCTGAAAGTTTTACAACATATGTAAACTTAACTATTTTAAACCATAATAACAGTCACAGGTAGACAAAAGTTTAGAGATCAAGAAAAATACCTCCATATCCCTGTGATCTAACAGGGGTTAGGTATTCACTGTCTCTCCAATCTTCAAAGGATTCCTCCTCCATAGGTCCAATCTAAAACCTCGCAATACAACAAAAAGAAGTTCCAACTTAGATAAGTCATTTTAAAAAAAAAAACATTTAGCAGAAAAAAGCATTGATACAAAGTTTTACTTTTTATATTATATTATATTATATTATCACAACTCACACACACTATATTATCTGAAGTATTGCATTTGACAGTGAAAACAAGAATAAGATTGTGAAAGACTGAGCTACAAATGTTGTTCTTGAAATTTCACATCTTCCATTCTATACAAATAAAGAAACTCAAACAGAACAATACTAAAAATTTAACCACATCGCATAAAAAAATATACAAAGTATCACAAAACAAAAACAAAAAAACTTTTTAAACCTTTAGAATAAGAAAAATAAAGATTGAAACTTGCATAAGTAAAAAGGATAAAGGATTGAAACTCATATTTATTTAAACTCATAAAAGATCGAAACTTTCTTAAAAAAATAAAAGGATCAAAACTTTTTTAAAAAAAAAAAAAGATTTAAACTTTATCAACCTTTAAAATTCAAATTAGTTAGGATAAATGCTTTGTAAATGTGTTAAACACTTGAGAATACAGATGCTCGTAGCTTTAAGACTAGAATAGAAAAAATGAAGAAGAAAGGAAAAATCTAGCATGAAGAAAGAAAGAAATAAAGAAAGAGAAAACCAAACACTGCAGTATACCTAGCTCTGAGAAGAATGCAGGTTTCAAAGAGGAAGAAAGCACGTGAGGCGAGAATGAAGCATTGCAGAGTGATTTTTTTAAAATGGTGTTTTGTAGGAGAGGGAGAGGAGAAGAATGTACTACTACAAGAATTCTGCTCTTTACCCAACTCATTTTACTCATTCCTAACTGAAAAGACAAAAATGCCCCTGCACGTTAAATTTGCGTTCCTTAACTCACGCTGCATGCTGTTTTAAGAACTGGCAGAACCTCGTTTCCCATCTAAAATCCTAAAATCTCTCTCAAATCACCCAAATCCATGTGTTGTGTTCTGTTCATTCTTTTGATTTTTCAACGAAAGTTGCAAATCTCTACCTGAATGTAATGTAATGATACCACATATTTAGGAGGAATGTAATGTAACGTAGACGAAATTAAAACTAAATACAATTTTGTATTTTTTGAATTGATTTTGAATTCATTTAATACCCAAATTTTATCGAATTTATTCAATACGCAACTTTATTCGAATTTATTAAATACACAACTTTATCCGAATTTATTAAATACGCTACTTTATTCAAATTTATTTAATACGCAAATTTATCAAATTTATTAAATACACAACTTTATTTGAATTTATTTAATACGCAAATTTTATCAAACTTATTCAATACGCAACTTTATTCGAATTTATTAAATACGCTACTTTATTCGAATTTATTTAATACGCAAATTTTATCGAATTTATTCAATACACAACTTTTTTTTGTGGTGGCCGGGGTTCGAACCCCGGACCTTGCATATATTATGCATTGTCCATACCAACTGAGCTAAGCTCACGAGGACCAATACACAACTTTATTCAAAGACATTATACTTCCTTCGGTCATATTTATAAGAAACATTTGACTTTTTTGGTTCATGGTATAAATGATGTATTTGGTCTATATTCTAGACAAGATACATCAATTACTTAATGAATCTTAAAAGTCAATTTTTTCTTATAAATAGGACCGGAGGGAGTATTATTTAGATGTCAAAATAATAAAATAAATGCAAATATAAATAAAAAGAAAGGAACAAAAATAATACATATAAAGTCTCATTTTATTAATATAATTGATACTTTTATTCGAATTTACTAAATCTGCATTATTGGGGTAAAAAGAGACCAACCTTGGGATAAAAAGAGACAAACCTTGGGGGTAAGAAGAGTCCAATCTTCGTGGGGTTGAAAAACACCAACCCTTGGGGTAAATCTAAATCTGGTTCTTTTTATACCCCAAGAAAATTCTTTTTATCCATGGTAAAAAGTTTTTGGGGTAAAAAGAAACATATTTAGTTTTGCCCCAATGGTTGACATCTTTTTACCCCAAGTCGATTGACCTCTTTTTACCCCAAAAAGGCAAAAAGACAGACTATAAAAAAGGAGACTTATAGGGGGAGAGAGTGAGGAAGAGAGAATGTGAGATGATGGTGTGA
>Ga0315913_1001677_pt1 | contig 24875 bp, 17 predicted proteins | sample MpolsnodulesMG_FD_207736 | JGI IMG/M metagenome (GOLD analysis project Ga0315913, IMG submission 207736) | Medicago polymorpha root nodule microbial communities from Los Angeles, California, United States - small nodules | ecosystem: Host-associated > Plants > Roots > Nodule | place: USA...
GAAAAGATTTATAAGAAAATACAATAGTCCACGTCACCGTATCACCTTCATTTGATTGATGCTATTAACTTAAATTGCAATAATATATGTACATATGTCTGACGTGGCAGTTAATTGGTTTCTAATTGGCTGTCCATGTAAACTTCCTTTACTGATAACTAGTTAAGATACCCGTTCTACAGCACGGGTAGCGCGGCTTCGCCACGTTGTATAGCCACGGCTCCGCCGTGTGCTGCGTTTTGGCTGCGCTTGGCATAGTGATTTTTTTTTTGTCCATAGTGAAAATATGTAAAGTATATAAAGCATAATAATGTATATATTGATCGGTAGTAATAAAAAATGACAAAATAATTAAATTTTAATATGAATAAATATATATTAAATTTTAGTATTACGATATTAAAAAAACTAATAAATAAAAATAATCATAGATTTTATTTACTAATATGTTTTAGTGTGAAAAATAATAATATGCATCCCGTGAAAAATCATAATTAATGTATTATATAATATTGTTATCGTAAAATATATTTCATAAATAAACATAAACTAACATATTCCCGTAAAAAAAACACAGTGAGATATATTTTTGTTAGTATATAGTCCATACACTCATATATATTTTATCAATATATGGTTCCCATTAGATTTCAGAAATAAAAATATATTAATATATTCTCATAAAACAAACATATACTCATATATATTTTTATTAATATATAGTCCATACACCCACATATACTTTATTAATATATTAATAAAACTTAGGTAGTCACGGTGTTTAAATAGAGATATTAAAAAAAATAATTAAAACTGATCACTCGTTGTAGTTACTAAAATGGGTCCCGTGTTACAATTGTACACTCCAACGGATTTTTTACTGATACATTTTTAAAAAAATGGAAAAAATTGAAGTATGATTAATCATAGTATATTATATTTTTTGTTTTGTTTTAGTATTGGCGATATTAAAAGAGATAATAAATGAAAATACATTTCATAGATAAACATTGCTAACATATTCCCGTATAAAAACATATAGTGAGATATATTTTTATTAATATATAGTCCATACACTCATAAATATTTTATCAATATATAGTTCCCATTAGATTTCAGAAATAAGAATATACTAATATATTCCCGTAAAACAAACATATACTCATATATATATATTTTTATTAATATATAGTCCATACACACATATATTTTTAGAATATATTAATAAAACTTAGGCAATCGCGGGGTTTAAATAGAGATATTAAAAAAATACTAATTAAAACTGATCACTCGTTGTAGTTACTAGAATGGGTCCCGTGTTACAATTGTACACTACGATGAGTTTTTTAGTGATACATTTTCAAAAAAACAACGGAAAAAATTGAAGTATGATTAATCATAGTATACTTTAATATTGTTCTTATTTAGTATTGACGATATTAATAAAACTTAGGCAGTCGCGGTGTTTAAATACAGATATTAAAAAATACTAATTAAAATTGATCACTGGTTGTACTTACCAAAATGGATCCCACATGATTTGTATCTCTATGCTCACTCTCTCTTCTAACCAAACAAGAGAAGTAACCCATCTCTCTCCAACCTCTCTCTCTCCTCTTTCTCTCTTGCTTATTTCTATTCTACCAAACACAGTGTAAACAAGGATAAAATACTTCATCCTCAATAATTATTGCGTCAAAAAAAAATCTAAAATATTCATCATATTTTCTAGAATTCACAACTTAAATTTGTCAGTAAAAAGCATAAATTCTAAGTACTCAAAAATTCATAAGGTCCCAAAATTTCAAAAACATTTTAAAATGAACACGATCAAATTATCTCTTAAATTGTAGTTTAAAGTAACATCTTTAACACTAATAATATTAATGCCGGTGTTAAAAGATGTTACTTTAGACTAAAAAAATTGCATATTAGTAGTGTGCAATTGCAAAGTGCATACTAAACTTACACATTTGAAAATTGCAAAGTGCATACACATTTGAAAAGATTTATAAGGAAATACAATAGTCCACGTCACCGTATCACCTTCATTTGATTGATGCTATCAACTTAAATTGCAATAATATATGTACATATGTCTGACGTGACAGTTAATTGGTTTCTAATTGGGTGTCATCTGGAAACAATGTATGGAGGAATACTACTAGTTGATGTTGGAAGAGATGCAAATGATTAGTATTACCCATTGGCTTTTGGAGTGGTTGAGAATGAGACTAATGATGCTTGGAGGTGGTTCTTGATATTGCTACTTAATGATATTGGCACTGACAGGAGATGGGTCTTTATATCAGACCAATAAAAGGTATTAAATAAGTTTTGTTTTGAGACTAATTTGTACATGTTTTGTTTTGCTATGTTTACTTATGTTTTTGTTTTTGATATTCATCCAGGGATTGATTCCAGTTTTAGAAGAATGGTCTGACAGGCTTGAACATTTATATGCTAACTTCAAGAAGAAGTTTGGAGGAGGGACCCTGATTAGAGACTTGATGATGGGAGCAGCAAAGGCAACATATTTCCAAGGTATCTTCATAATATTCTTATTAGTATTCATAATGATAATAATGATAAGTTAGTTGAGTTTTAATTTTATTTTTCTTTTCTTGAATAAAGCATGGGAGGCAAAGATGAATGAGCTCAAGAAGGTTGATCATGCTGCATGGGAATGGCTGAGAGGTCACAACCCTAAATTATGGTGTAAGCATGCCTTCTCCTACTATTCCAAGTGTGATGTGCTGATGAATAATATATTTGAGTCTTTTAATGAAACAATCTTGTTAGCTAGGGACAAACCAATACTAACAATGGCTGAGTGGATTAGAACTTATATTATGAATAGGATATCAAGCCTTAGAGAGAAACTTAGTAGATGGGAACAAAATATCATGCCTATGCCTAAGAAAAGACTAAATACTGAGATACAAAAGGCTGGTAATTGGATTGCAACTTGGGGAAATGGTGAGGAGTTTGAGGTTGAAATGATTGGTGGTGGGCAGAGATTTACTGTGGACAAATTGTAAATTTTAGGAGCTTGTAGGTATACCTTGCAGACATGCTATTGTTGCAATGTCTAAGATGGACCAAAACCCAGAGGACTGTGTTTCTGAATGGTATACTAGGAGCAAGGATGAAGCATGTTATAACTTTAACGTTAGTGTTATAAATGGTCAAGACATGTGGCTTGAAGTTGAATGTGAGGAGATGCTTCCACCTGTGTATAAGAAAGGACCAGGAAGACCTAAGAAACTAAGGAGGAGAGGGCCTGATGAACCAGCAAAATCATGTGGGAAATTTAGCAGAGTTGCTACTAAGTACAAGTGCACAACATGTGGAAGCTCTGGTCACAATGCCAGAGGTTGCAAAAGTCAGACGGTGAACCATGAAGCAGAAAAGAGAAAGGTATTTTACTGTTGTCAAAGTATTGATCATATTTTTTGTCAGTTTATTTCTAACTATATTGATTTATACTTTGACAGAGGAAACAAGCAAAAAAGCAAAATTAAAACCAACAAGAAAGTGCTCAAGTCTCTCAAGAACAGTCTGCTCAACATGAAACACAAAGTGCTCAAGCAAGTCAAAGTGGGGGACTAATCAAACACAAAGTGCTCAAGCAAGTCAAAGTGAGGGGACTAATCAAACACAAGTTGCTAAAGTTCAAAGGAAGGTAATTTGTTTATTATATGCTACTAAATTGCTTATTATATGCTGACGTATCTTCACTTTGAAAGAGAAAAACATCAACTCAAGGAAATCAAACACAAGTTACTGAAGGCAGTTATAGTGTTGGTACTGGATCAACAAACTGTGAAGTGGGGGTAAATGGGAGTAAGAAAAGGAAGCTGGTGAAATCTGCTATAGGTAAATTCAAGCCACCTGCACAGTCTCTTCCTTCTAGACCAGTTAAAGGTCCAGTCACCAAACCTACAGTTGCATTTATGTCAACCTACATGAAACCAAATTCATCCACAACTGTCAACCCCACTGCACAGGTTAACGCCAATGTTCACACCAAAGTTCTTCTGCTCCAACCTCCAAAACTGTTGTGAAACCAACTGCAATAGTCCACACAAATGTCAAGACTGCCCCAAACACACACATCGTCATTAACCCATCTACAACTATCAACACAACAGTCAACACTACACCAACTTCTCAAACTTTTGTCAAGCCATACACCATTGTCAAAACAATTATCCAACCCGTCTTAAAGCAACGTCCACCGAATCCAGCAAAACCATTATCTAACAAATTGGATTTATCTAAGGTGAGGAGAAGTGGTAGGACTGCTTGGAAAAAAAAATGCTAACTTCAAAGGGCCTGGAAAAGCAATAGATGATCCAATTGAAGTGGAAGATGATGATAAGGATGCTGAGACACAACCTGCTACAAAAACTTCTGGTGATGCTACAAAAGCTACTGGTGATGCTAAAGATGGATCCTGTCCAGGCCTGTTGAAAAAAATTGACACAATTAAATATGTTTAATTGGCCTAACAGTGTTTTGATGTTGTCTATTTTGGTGTAATATGTGGCTTGGACCAAGTTATCTACTAATTATTTAGCTTAGCCATCTTTTGATGTTAATGTACTTATTGGCTTAGACCTTAATGTTTCTTCTTTTGATGACAATGTATGGCTTAGACCTTAATGCTTCTATTTAAATGTTATGCTATTTGATTACAACATCAAAATCACTTTACACTTTGTTGCAATCATGGGATACACCATCTTTGTTGCACAAAGTGATGGATGCTTCTGTAAAAACACAAACTTAAGCACTTTGTTGCAATCACATTACAATTTATTTAGATTGAAATACAACACACATTCATTTATATTAAATTACAACACTTAACACACAAACACTTAACAACTTAAACACTTAATAACTTAATTCATAAAGCCTAAACAAACACACTACCAAAGTCATCTGACTAAACACATTCATTACATAACAACCAACTACAACCCTAACTTAAACAACTAACACAGCAATCCACATTCATCACTTTCTTGCATAAAACACACAAAAGAGGACCCAACTTGCCACCAGAATCCACTTCAGCCATTCCACTTTCTTTTTCTCAGCTAACAAGTTCTTCTTCCATTCATCTTTCTTCGAGTCATAAATCCCTTCCATAACTTCTACACAATTACACTTCTTCTCTTTAGACTCCATTTCTTCCTCAACCGACGTCCTAGACGTCACTGCCATCCTAGACGTCACTGCCATCCTAGATGTCACGTCAATCATTGGCCTTGTACCCGGAACAAGCTCATCATCCCAGATCAACAAACCACAAGTATTTTTTTTCATCCAATTGCGACACTTCCAAAACCGACGTCCAGGATTCGCTCTTGTGTTTGAAATGTAGATGACCATGGGCAACTCACAACGGCACATTGGAAGCATTCCACAGGAAGTTTCGAAATGACCGTAATAAGATCCATATGAGTACCCTGTACTGGTGTTACCTGTTGACATTTGCAAACTGAAGCAGAACTGAGATGAGGGATTAAGAGTGAAAGGTTCGATGGAGAAAAAGAGTTGTTTTAGGGTTCTCAGAAACCCAATACGACTGAGAAGAAGAATAAGTAGGAAGAAAAGATGGTGGCAGGGGTAAAATGGTCTTTGCGCGCGAGTCTTGATTCATTAAGGGCAAAAATGTCATTGCAATTGCCATCTGCTGGCGTGTCCTGACAAAAAGCCAGTCACCAGTTGCCACATATCTAATTACCATCCACCTTAGCAAAAATTTTTAATTAGAACGAATTTTCAAATGATTAATATTTGCATGGGCAAAATGGAAGGATTAGTAAGTTCAAGATGAAAAATAAAATGGCCTATGAAATGCATATTTAAGCCTTACAATAATATATATACATATGTCTTACGTGGCAAGTTAATTGGTTTCTAATTGGGTGTCCATGTAAACTTCCTTCACTGATAATCAAAATGATGTTTAAAACACTAAACTTACTAATTTTTAAACAAATTAGAGATTAGCAATTTGAATTAATCTAATAATCCCCTGAAATCCAACGAAACATTTCGGTAATCTCCTCACCAATTCCGTTAGCTTCGATTCTGCGACTACTTCCACTGAAGAACCTTCCAGAACCACGAAATGACGAAACTGCACTCACCGGAACCTGCGATACCTCCACTACACGATAATCGAATGATCCTCCAATGGAATACGATGACAATGCGTCTCCGGCAACGGCAGCGGCTTCGGGATTGCTTTCTCGCCGGCTCACATTTCCAATTTCAACTCGGAAGCTATCGGAAGGTGATCGGAGAATCGCGGCGAGGTCGGATTCTGAAGCGAAAATGGTGGAACGGCAGAGGGGACAGCATGAGAGGTTGGAAGAACAGAGCCAATTGTCTAAACATTCGGAGTGAAAGGCGTGACAACACCGAGGAAGAGCGCGGAGGAGGTCGGTGTTGGTGAACGTGGTGAGGCAGACTGCGCAGTCAGCGGCGGTAGCGGTGGTGGAAATGGAGGAAAAATGAAACGTTGGAAGTGAGTCGATTGATCGTTGTATTTCCGGCGCCGGTGGAGGTGGTTGCGATGGCGTTGGTGTTGAATCGGAGGTGAAATTCAACGGAATCGGAGGGAGTGAGTCGATGATTACTGAAGCTGGTGGTGTTGAATTGGAGAGAAGACGAAGGTGATTGATGCGGAGATGAATGAAACGGAGCAAGAGTGAAAGGATGAAGGTGATGAAGAGAATGGCGAGAATGATGAGAATGCTGGAGAATACGGATTCCATGGAGGAGAGAAAAACGAAGAGGTTAGAGAGAGAGAGAGAGAGAGAGAGAGAGAGAGAGAGAGAGAGAAGTGATGGTGCACTGTTACATTGTTAGAGAACAATGTGAGTGGGTGTTGTTTTACAATGACAGTGTTGCATTGTTGCAACAGAAATGTGAGTGAGTGAGCATGTTTGTATCTTCAAGTATTAGCAATTTGTATGTGAATTCAAACGGTGTTAGTGTCCATTGTCTTCTCTATTTTATGAGATCTCACGTGTATTGTGGTTGGAAATTTATTCCATTGGAGTGCTTAACTGAACAATGTAAGGTTTGGTTTGTGTGATGATTTTTAGATGATGGCAGCAACTATTGTTAAGGATTCATGAAACAGAAGTTCAATTCATGAAAATTATATCATTTAAATTAAATCTTAGTATTTAAAATGCAAACAATTGAATTTACTCAAGACACTTTTGGATTAACGTATAAAATTCTTAAACTATATAAAAACTGAAAAATGTAACTTTTTTTGAAATCATAAACTCGTTACTCAAACCACACACTACAAATTTGAATGGGTTGATTCGAGTTGGACACAAACTTAAACGGATTGGAAAAAATACAGCTTGGTTTGGGTTGGTTGAGCGGGTCACCCAGACCTGACACCCTTAAAAGACGGGTATATTGTGTTTACATTGATGTTTCTTTATTTGTCGATTATAATTGCAATATTTTTAATTATAAAGAAAAAATTGTTTGTAAGTAATGGCAAATTTAGGCAAAATGTTGTCCTGCGTTTTGGCATATAGTAATAGGGAAGTGCTAACCAGTACTCCAACAGTCATCAATGTCACCAATTCCATGTCAACCAAGTGCTACCCAAATGGAGAACGGAACAATAGTTAAGGTATTACAAAAGGAAATTGTTACCTTGATAATTATATTTTTTATTTTTAAAACTTGAAAAGTGTTATATTTAACGCTAACTTTGCCTTTTCTTTTCCTCGTGAACTTAGCTCAATTATTATGAACAATGCATAATATATGCAAGGTCCGGGGTTCAAACCCCGGCCACCACCAAAAAAACTGTCTTTTCTTTCATTTTTTAATTGTTTAGCTAATGTCCCGAGGGCACCATCATCCATGGTAATAATAATAGTTTCATTTTTGTTATGAAAAAATCATATGACTGACGTAGTAAAAGTGATTCGTATACTTGACAAAAACACGATTCATGAACCTTGCCCCATTAACCTAGAGCTTGGTTATATTCAGAGAGATGAAATGGCTGGGGACAGCTTTTAGATTCAAATTGACTAAAAAAATGACTTGTTTGGAACAGCGGTTGCGGCAAAAATCCCCCGACCCAAAGTTTGTTTCAACATGAAAATATAGAAGCTGGAAATTAGAGTTTAAACGTGCATCTAGTCACTTGGGAACGCTGGAAATTAGAGTTTGAACGTGCATCCAGTCACTTTTGAATGCAGAAAAAGACATAGCCTTTATGGGTACCCGGCCCCAAGTACCCGAAAGATGGCATTAACCTAGCCTACTTGATGACTCAGCTTCTACTGGAGTGCTGAATAGGAACACAGGCAGATACCATTACACTTCAATGTCTTACAGAACACTAGAACTGTAATAGGAGTTTGTCCTGCCCCGCTACTTATTGACTCCAAGAAAAACCATGGTTCACTGATTATGACCCCAAATTAGGATTTGAAGCATCCTCTCATCAATTACATTGCAGTCATACTAGAAGGTAAGATAAATCATGCGTCCTAATTTCTCATGCCAAAACCAATAACACTATTGTTAAACAAAGTAAAATCACATTATCATTGCAATTGAATTAACCTTTCTACTTTGCAACATACACACTTCAGCTCAAATATTTAAACAATCATTCCAAACATATTATTTTGTGGAGTGTATGGTAGGCATAGAATGGAAATATCAAGCACATCAAATTCCACTAAGAAAAATGCTTTCTTAACTAGTGCAGAAAGCTAGGCAGATGTGTCATTGCATTGTTTTTCCACAACACTTATTGACATGGATTATGAATAAGAAGCTGAAAACTACAGCACGTTTGCAAAACAAATAGGAACAAGGGAATAAATTTATAGACACTAACTCTAGAGTTCTAAACTCATCCTCAGTGAGATGAAAAACAAGAAAATAATCTTAAGTTGCCATCTCTACATCCCCTTGCCTATCAAAAAAGAGAGGAGAAAACCACACCACCAGGTAAACAGATAATATGGGGCGGCTATCGAACTTTAGTCTGATATTCTGATCTCCACTCCTAAAATGTCTTTCACCATCTCATATGATACAAATGCGAGTGCTATGGATGGAACCACCTGTAAAACAACAAGTGAGTTAAAGAATGTTGTAAGTAGGGGAGCCCAAAAAAATGTTCAATTAAGACCAGTAAAACTAATTCCAGGTGAATAAATATTCAATAAACACAAGCTTATTTTGTAACACTCCTATTTTATCAAAACTGAAATGAACTTATCGTGTAAAAGATTTGTCTAAACAATTTATGAATGTTCATAAAGAAATAGATAGAAATAGAAATAGGAGTGTCAAATCTCATTCCCATCTCACTGTGCGATAAGGCAATCCAACACAGGAATCATCCGTGTGAAGTAAAGTGTCTCATTTTCCAGAGATGCATAGAAATAGTGGTATTTTTATAATAAAAAAATTTTTTTTAAAGGAAATGCAAGTCTTCCTTTTAAAAGATAAGATCAAGTAGATACAAGTTTGCCAGAATTGATCATGACAGTTAGATGAAGACTGACCTTGACAGAATTGGGCACCAGACCCTTGTATAATGCACCAAATCCCTCGTGCCGAACAGTTTTCCTAAATGCATCAATCATTCCAGTATATTCAAGTGGGACTTTGCCTACGCCATCCCCAGTGATAACAGAAGCAGCATTGTGCCAACCGGTCATCTGCATTCTTCGACGAATGACATCAAGCGGGTAAGCGACAGTTTGTCCAATGGTTCCAGCAGCAGCACCGCAAGCAAGGCGTGTTGTCACACTCAATTCGGAATCTTGGGCTAGACCAAATGGTTTAGTTTTAATCAAATAATCTTTCAGAGACTCATAGACAGCAAAGTTGAGACCAACATAAGGAATCTGCGGAGAGAAAGAGAATATCAATATAACAGAAGCACTGAAAAGGAGAACTTGCTTCTGTGCAAAATTACAATAACAGTCAATTATAAATATAATTATGAAACATGAAAAGGATGTTGCAAAACAGTAACCTTGCATGTGATCATATCTCTTAGTTTAATTTTAGTTGCACCAATCTTAGGTAAAGGTTGATACAATTAACCCCATTTTTGTTCAAAACTATAGGAATGTTAAGGACATACCCTCTGACACATCACATTAACACAAGTCTCATCCATTGAACCACGTCATCCAATTTGTCAACCTCTTAGTTGATTAGCAGTTGCTCACCTTTTAGCACATTTAATTTTTTATTATTTTTCAAGTTATTGGGTTTCAGACCACCATCTAATTGTCATACCCTACAAATCTTGAATGCCCCATCTGATATGAACATATGGTATTGTGCTGCTTTTATTTTGCTTCTGAAATTTTCCCTTCTAAAAATCATAAACAAGAACAAACTATTCTAGCTATCTCTATATTCTTGACCGCGTACAGATGACAACCAGCACCAGGTCCATATCAACTTTTTTGTTCTCTTCCAACTCCATGATGTCCTCATCAATGATCTTGAGCATTACTGGATGTCTCATTTTTCAGTGGAATGGAACATTTGGGAACTGAACGTGCTTTATGTTTCTCAAAAATCCCAAAAACTTCACTCTATTGTAAAACCCCCGTACCTATCCTACTTGCTCCTCCGTGATGGGTCCTCTGTGTTGGCTAAGATTGAGAAATGGATGGAGACATTTGTGTCATTAGCCCCTCGTGTTGAGGGATCAGGCAGAGTATTGGGCAGTGCAGACCGTCGAGAGGGGGGCAATAATCTAAAATAAAATAGAAAAAAGGCCAACTTGTTTAACAGTTAACAGGTAAGGGGTTGGAAAGCATAGATGATGTGGCCCAGTAGATTAGAGTGTGTATGAGGGTGTCCTTGGCATTCCTCTCCAAACTATATGCTACATAAAACTAAAAGTAATGAAGCAAGATAGAATGATATATATCTACCAAGATCCAATAGCAAGTGGTTAAGCTATAACACCAGACTTATGGTAGTGCTAACTGCTAACAATAATCAGAATTTACTAACAATGGTGTTTAAAAAATTGTAAAATTGTGATCCTAAATATAGAGAACATGTAATGCAATGCATTGGCTTTTCACTTTTGGGCCTGTAGGGAATCATGCAATCTGCCTTTCCTTGTACACGGTTGTGAGGTAAGTACTATCCAAATAAATACCTCAATGTTGCCCCACTGTCTTAAGCCCAATGGTATAACATGACTAATTGAATATGTGTATCTACCAATAGATCCTACCATAATAAGCCAAGAAAAGAGAACCTAGGGATGCACCCTGCCTAAAATCCTACAACCATTGTTAGAAATTAAAGATCCGGTTTTAAAAAACTAAATGAATAAAAAAGGCTCAACCCACTTCTTAAGCCATTTAACCGAGAAACAAGTCCAAGCATGTAAATGTTTGCAATAATGAAGGTAAATAAAGGAACATAAGATGGCATAGAACTACACATCCAAGCAACCTTAGCAGGAATTCAGTTTTATATTTCAGAGTTTTTTTCTCGTTCTTGGGATTAAGGTCCCTCCCACAAATGCATGTTCTATGTTGCTTTAAAATGCAGTATCGACTTCTCATGAAGATTGTAAATAAAGCATGTTTACATAATTGTACCCAAAAAAAGTATGTTCCATAATGGATTCATGGTCATAATTATCATAAATGAGATATTCAGGAAAGATTACTCACAACTCCAATTACTGAAGGAAGCCAGCCCTTATATAAAGCACGTGGTCCTTCTTCCCTGAGCACAGTACTCAAAGCATGGAACATCCCTCTGTACTGATAAGGGGATTTCTCAGTCTGCCAATACAAGGCAAAAAACTTTCTGTCAAACTTTCTGGCAAAAAACTTTTTTCCAATTAATATTACAACCCTCTTTATAATCCACAACAACAAAAGCAATCATTTGGTAAAAAGAAAATGGACCTGAACGGTTATCCTGCCTCGGACCATATCCATCGGATAAGTTGCAGACATAGCAATTATTCCAGCACATGCTCCAGCTCCAAGACGTAAAACAGGAGTCAGCTGAGCATCCTCTGCAGAAAGTACAAGGGAATATACTTACGGTCAGAAATATCATCTACTAATTTTTTTACAATTATATACGCATATCTTTTCAGCCAATGTTGCCAGATGAAAACTGGAGTTGTTTGATAATTTTAAAATAAAAATGTAAAAGATTACTGAAATAATGTATTTAAGAAACACCAATAAATCATTTGTATTAAAAATATTCACTTTCAGCACTGTATTAGTGTATTGGATATTCAAGCTGGCCCCTAGACACCACATAGCTTCAGTATTTATGATGCATGAGTATGACTACTACTAAATGGTAGCCATTCCTATACTAGGTATATAACCATCCCAGTACTGGTTGGGTACATATGCTTGCATACCTAAGTACTTTTTTCTTTTCAAACTTTACTACGTACACTTAGGCGGTGGAGCATTTTATTAAGTTGCTAACTTGGTATCACTAAAATACAAGCCAACCCTCAGAAGACTGCCATGTTTTGCTACAAAGTTCTGTTTTATATTGCCACTTAAATAAAACAAACTACTATTTATTGAGAAGTTGATTTATGCCAGCTTTAGGTATTTTGGCTTGCTTGATATATTGTATGAAGTTTTGATGAAAAGATTAAATTTGTTGTATGATTCAAATACAGCTGATGCAGCGCAATTACTGTCTCAATTTGAAAAGCCATTGAAAACACTGCCACTGCAATTGCAGTCCATTTTTAAAAATCTGGAGCAAAGCCGGCTGGTCAAATTCATTAACGTTCAAATATAATCTAACATTGCCCTTCATCAATTTTAAAAAATAAATCCAAGCCAAACACAAATTAGCCGCAATAAAGATGGTAGACATACCATTTCCAGTTTGCTGCCGATACAAATGCAGTATACCTCTGTCAAAATAAGAAGGAATTGTCAGGGAAATAAACAGAGGAGAAAAACAGTTAAAAATATATAAAGGATGTATGAAATGATTGAAAAAATTTAGCCACTAGAGTGCCCCTAAAGAAAAATGACAAAAGAGGATTGCAGAAGACAATTTACCATCACATATTGCACCTGAATGATAAGTAAAAAAATAGCTTATAGACAAAGATACAATTAATGCTTCATTTTGAATACATGTAAAACTTACTTAGAAGCTTGCTCATAACTGAAGAACTTCACAGCAGAATTTGGGACAATTCTAGCACAATTAGTACCATTTCCCTTGAACAGTCCACGGAATCCTTCAGTTCTCCATATATATTTCAGGCCTTGTATTGTTCCACTGTATTTTATGTTATGAGGATTCTGGACCTGCAGACGGAAAGACCAAGTGACATGCAATTTGTGGAAATTAGGATACATCCGAACAAGCATGCTGATATACAGTCTAATGTTTGTCGCGGCATATAAATATATTAGTCTAATGTTCGTCGCGGCATATAAAAGCAAGAAGAGATGATACCAGTGTAAATCTAAACAACCAACCAAACTAACCTGTAACAAAATTTTCATCCGTTCAAGCGGAGCAACAGCGGTTCGTGATCTGCAAGATACAAAAAAAAATATTTGGTTGGATTCGAATTCATCATAACACCACAAAAACTATTTTGGAATTATCAAAAAGAAATAGGTTCCAGTAAAATTGGATTATAGGTCGTTGTAATTTTAATTATACCGCAGCTGACTGAAATCTAAATGCAACCCACAGCATACATTCATGCAATGGCAGAATTTGTAATGTTAGGAAGAAATTTACTATCAAGATATGAAGGGAATGGAAATCTTCTAATTACATTTATAAAACACATACAATCACAAGAAACCAAATCTTGTTCCAGAGCCAAAAAAAAATTGGAGGTTTTCTTCACAAGTGATTCAATCCAAAGCAAATAAGAATCATACACGTGAAAATGCTCAAAAACAGAAGAATACACAAAATTAAAGACATTCATAACTAACAATCAAATTTCATTGCTACAAATATCCAAGCCCAATACAAAGCAAATAAGTTTTAGAGTGAAATAACCAAAAAGTCCAAAAACATACAGCACGACTATAAGTTGAAGATTCATTCCACTTTTACATGAGCTTCACTGTCGGGCTGCTAGAGCCCATACATGGCCACTTCTCAAACGCAACACAGTAGGGTTTTTAATAACAACTAGGGGCTACTTCACAACGCAGTGTCTCTATAGCAGCCACTATGTCCGCTACTGACTACAGAACCTTAGCGTATCTTACTTTTAACACAAACAATAGTTGCAGTTTTGCCAATTGGCAAAACGTTCCTCAGTTTTCTGATTTCCTCACCAGGAAAATAATGTAATCAAGGTGGTATCGTTTGGATTGGCTTATTTTTGAGCTTATGTTAAAAAGCTTATGCAAATAAATAAGCTTTTTTGTATCATTCATAAGCTTGTCAAGATAGTTTATGAAAACGTAGCTTATGAAGATGCCATTTTCGTTAATGAGAACTTATGAATTAACATAAAGCTTATTTATTTGCATAAGCTATTTTTCATAAGCTCAAAAATAAGCCAATCCAAACGCGCTCTTGTAAACATAAACAAAATCCAGACCTAACAACTTCCTCCTAAATAAACATAAGCTTTTACATTTAAAAGATCATTTTTTTGGGGGGTTACATTTAATTTAACAGATCATGAATCATATAATCATAATACTTCACCAAACACAAAAGCCAAATTAACAATTATTCATATCAGCCTTAAACAAACAAAAAATCAAAAAAAATTATTCACATCAAGTACTCTTCAAAATCAACCCAAATTCAAAACATTTTTTTTAATAAAAGCCACATGCTTCAATCTTCATTATCACCTAACAATGAAAACATACACCAATCTTCAAGCATCAAAATAATACTATATAATAAATAAATATAACCTCAAATACATCCAATTAATCAATCATTTTTATATAACAAATAAATATTAAATTCACAAATACGTTTCTTCAAATATTTAAAAAATTCTGAGAAATGAGAAACGGAACTGACACTCCTCCGGCGACACCACCAGCAACGAGAGATTTGCAGATGCTACCAAACGCATAGTTAGGCTTCGCTTTAACAACTCCTTCTCTAGCGAGCTTCGCTTCCTCCGCCAAATTCACGATCTTTGTCACCGCCGATTCGCCACTCTTCACATCCTCCGAAGCCATGCTTTCCGAAGCCATAATCAAAATCAATAATTTATGATAAAATCAATAAACCCTAACCTAATCGGAAATGAATAAATTAAGAAAAAGAGAGTGATTTAGGTCGTCGGAGATTGAGAGATCTCCGATTTTCCGGTGACGGTGAATTACTCCGGTGATTATGCGATCATTTCTAGAGAGAGAAAGGGAGTGGTGGCTGCGGAAAGGTTTAGAGAGAGAGAGTGTGAGAGCTCACAGAGACCACTAATACTGGAGTGTGTGAGTGAAGGAGAGTGACGGCGTTTGGTTTTAGTTATGCTATTTATATGGAGCTTTAGAGAGAGAAACATTTAAGTGAGAGAAACAAAAAACATAGAGATAATCAAAATAAATGGATTATAACAGGCTCAAACAAAATCAAGTTTATCTTTATTTTTGTCTAGCTCGGTGGCTTGAACTCACACACGTGTTAGATGTGGGGTGGAGAAGTTAAGTGTTTGGGGTTCGAATCCAACATCTACTCTATATATAATATTCTTATTAATTGAGCTAAGTGTACACATTCATGTTTATCTATCATTATAGAAAAATTTGCAAAATTAATATATTGGACTAAATGTAAAAAAAAGCAAGCATAAAATTCTTTATCTCTTTCATTTTATTTACTACTTTAATGTTCAAACGGTCGGTTTGTACACGTATTGTCAATTCTGCACTAATGCGTATAAATTATGAATAATGGTTGTTGTAGAATTTTGAATTTAATTCAAGTTATAGGTATGTATATTTTTCTTTTCTCTATTTCAAGTTATAAGAAGCCATGCTTAATTTTTTTTTCAACGAAACAAAAAATATAGCAAATATAATATACATTTTTATCTTTTAACGACACCAATATAACATTCTTATACATTTGTTTAAGAGTGTTTTTTTTACAAGACATTTGTTTAAGTTTTTTTTTTGTCGGGATTTGAACCTCGGATCTTGCATATATTATACATTGTTTCTACCAACTGAGTTAAGCTCACAAAGACGTTTAAGAGTATAATTAGAAGTGAAGAAGTCATCCCAAAATCATGTATTCATTTTATATATACCAGATGCCCGCTTTTTTTTACTGTGCTAACTTTGAAAATTATAAACAATATTTTTTTATTCAATTATATGTATAAATGTTTGTAATTTTAAAATAGTAACAAACTATGATTTTTTTACCAACAATAAAATAAATATAATAAAAATTATTATCTTTTTCAATAACACTAATAATACAACATTCTTAACAGTAAATTTAAGACAAAAAAATTTAAGAAAAAAAAATTTTCTTTATATATTTTATAGATAATATAGTAAGATATATAATATGAATAGATGGATCCTCATAAAAAAAGAATAGATGGATATGTCTCCCCTAAAAAACATAGATGGATCCTCATTAAAAAAAGGATGGATATGAAGAGAATTTTGTTCTTCCTCCTGCACTTTTCGCTATCATCCAACTAAATTGGCCAAAATACCCCTAACTAACTAACGCAAGTATAAAAAACGTGACTTAGTTTTTACACATGCGTGACTTAAGTCACGCTGCGTGAGTTAACTCATGCTGGAATTAACACATGCATCACGCAGGGTATTGTTTTTGCATATTCACAATGTTTTTGCAAAAATGCAGTGTGCGAAAAAATTAGTGGCAACCATGAAGCTTTTCTCTTCATTAGTCTATACTTGTTGGCCTTTGGTAGTGCAGGCTCGAAAGCTTCTCTGCCAGCGCATGGTGCTGACCAGTCTGATGAAAAAGATCCCAAAGAAACAAGACAAATGTCTAGCTTCTTTAATGCTCTCTTACTTGTTGTTTGCATTGGTGGTTCTGTCACCTTAACATTTAATGTTCTGTCAGCTTAACATTTACTTGCAAAAACATTGTGAATATGCAAAAATAATGTTGCGTGAGTTATCTCACGCAGGTGTTAATTTCAGTGTGACTTAAGTTACGCATGTGTAAATATTAAATTACGTTTTTTTACATTTGCGTTAGTTAATTAACGCAAGGATATTTTGGTCTGTTTGACTGGGTGGGAGCGAAAAGTGCAGAGGAAGAGTAGAATTCTATGAAAAATGGGAATGCCTTGAAAAGCACCGGGTTTTTGAAATATTTCTTTCTTTAGCACTAGTGATTTGGATCGTTGGTTGGGGCATAATTCAAGTGGCCCTAATGCTAGCTTATTCCATGCTAGTTTGTGGTGGAAATGAAAGGCTAGATAGAAATATTGTTTGTGTGGGTAATGAATGGATCCATATTTTCCATGTGCAATCGGAGGTCGAGAGACTTGCATCCCCGATCTCTATCTGTGTTCCCTGTTTTGATCGCAACTCCTAAACCTCCTACATGGGTTTCTTGGCATCTCTTTAGAGTTGATGAGTTTATTCTAAATGTAGATGGTAGTTGTCTTGGTGAGATGAGAAAAGTTGGATTTGAAGGGTTGGTTCGAAAAGGGGATGGCAGTTGGATTATTGGCTTTAGTGGCTTCCTTGGGATTTCCAATAATATTGTTGTTGAACTTATGGCAATGTATCATGGTTTAAAGATGGCTAGGAATCTTGGATACTACCGTATAATTTGCTACTCTGATTCTCAAAATGTGTTTGATCTGATTTCTGAGGATCATAATCCTTTCCACTATTATATTGTAGTCATGGCTAGTATCAAAGATTTATTGAAGTTGAAGTGGGATGTTATCCTTTATCACTATCTTATAGAGGGTAATTTCAGCGCATACTTTTTGGCAAAAGTGGGTTCGACCAATGATAAAAAAAATTCATTGTTTAGGAGACTCCTCCATAAGATTCGAAGACGATCTTTTGTTTGAATCGGGAAGGGTGTTGCACCTTCGAGCTTAATTTTTTTTCCTCTGTTTTTGGTTTTTATTTTTTCTTCCCTAGCCATTGTATACAAACAAAATCTCTTTAGTTTAACTAAATGGTTTTTTATTTTTTTTCCAAATTTCAACAATTTTTTTTCCTAAGTAGCTTAGTGGTTAAAAATCTACTTTTAAGATGAATAAGTGAGGTGTCCAGAATTCGAACTTCATCCTCTATATCATTGCCGCTACCAATTGAGATAAACTCACAAGGCATATGAATTTACTAAATACTATAAATTTTATCCGCTATAAACCATCATCTATAAATGTGTTTGTTATCATTTAACTTATAAATTATTCGTTAATTTTTTATAGAACAAAGTCATAAATTTTTAACACAATAATCTTTAATTATTAATCCATGAACGTGTACGTATAAAAAAACTATTTAGAATTTATTAAAAAAAATATTTGAATTTTTGACAGAATATTTAGAAGCATTTATTATTTTTTTGAATAAACAAAATGAATTATATTACTATCAGATGACTATTCTCCTAGCACAAGGTGTGCCAGAAAAAAGCCACAAAAGAACAAATATACAAATTGTCCACAATACGAAAACAAAAATTGGTCAATTCCCACACAAACAAAGGAATTCTGCTCCTAGCACAAGGTGTGCCAGAAAAAAGCTACAAAAGAACAAATATACAAATTGTCCACAATACGAAAACAAAAAATGGCCAATTCCCACACAAACAAAGAGATTCTGGCACCAAAGATGAAAATTATAATGAAACGCCTTAAAATTGGATTTAAGCCACCAAAAGAAAAGAATTTTAATCTTCTCCAAAAGCTGAATGGGAGAATTTTCTTTGCCTCGAAAAAATCTGTCATTTCTTTCCTTCCAAATTATCCAAGTGCTTGCAAACCACATCAGACTCATAAAAGATCGCCTAGATGTTGCATAACCTGAAGAAGTACAAAATTGGAAAAAAAAAGATCCATAACATTAGATGGATCAGTCGCACAAACACCAAGCCAATTACGAACAAGTGGCCAGATCTGACCAAAAACACCGCAATTCAAATATAAGTGATTTTCAGATTCCTGTATGTCGCACCCAGTTACACACCACTGAGCCTCTGAAGGAATGATCCTTCTTCGGAATAAATTCACCTTAGTTGGCAAAGGACTCCGAAAAAGGCGCCAAGCAAAACCTGAAACCTTCAAAGGAACCTCCCGCCTCCAAAGAAGATCAACAGGAACAAACTGAGAAGGAGGCCTCCTGTCTGTGAATAAGCGATAAGCCCCACTAATAGAGTACCCATCAACTGGATCAGGGGTCCAAATCCACACATCATCAATATCCACCTGCAATGCCACAGTGAGTAATAAAATCCTACACTCCGCTACCAAGTCCTCCTCCACTTCCAAGCCTCCCCACCCTCACCCCACCCCAAAGCAAACATTTGAGATACGGTTAGCATTTTGTTTTCAAATAAATCAAACAAATGTTGAAACCTATCTCGGAGACGGACATCACCAACCCACCTATCTAACCAAAATAAAGCAGCATAACCGTTATCAACTCTAAGACGAACACTATCAGAGAACCAGGAACTCCCCTCAAGACTGCTGCCATCTCAAATCCTAACTATCTCCCTCCACCATGACGATCCCTCCTTTACTTTCCTTTAACTATATAAGAGACAAAGATTGCAATAAAAAAAATTAAGAGATAAAGATTGCACCCAAAAAATAGGAAATAAGGAGGATGATTTTTTTTTTTAGTGTAAAAAAAAGGGTTTATCATAAAAAAGATGTACATATTTGACGTTAAAATTTTAAAATTTTATTTACGAAAAATTGCATTTACGCAATCAATCGGTAATCTAAAGGTTTGTCTAAAAGTATGATTCATCTTATACGAGAGTTCATTGATCATTTCAGTCCAATCAATATGACTAATTCGTAAAACATTAACATATTTGTTTTAAAAACATAGCATTTAGTGGTATAATACATTGAATGACATATTTTCAGTTAAAATAAAGTGTGATTTATTTTGGAAAAAAAACAATACCTTTCAAACAATAGACTCTCTCATTTGGATGTTTAAATGAGTCATGCGTACATATACGTCATCTCTCTTTGATACCCATTTTAGTGGGCAAATTGAGATTTAGCTTCTTAAAAAAGGATAAAATAAAAATATTGAAAAACTACGAAATTGACTAAAAAAAGGTAATTAAAACTAAATTTTACATTATAAAATCATAAAATTAAATATATTTTTTTAATAATCGTTTACATTTGAAGTTATAAAGAAAGGAAAGTTAACTTTCGGTGATATTTATCATATTATGTTTTAATATAAAAGCTCTTCATTTTGACAAAAAAAGAGAATATATATTTATTATTGGGTTAATTAAGTTTTTAGTCCCTATAAATATTCACAGTTTTGTTTTTAGTCCCTATAAAATAAAATCACACTTTTTGGTCCTTGTGACATTTTCCTTAAGCATTTTAGGGACCAAAGCTGTTGATGGAAATTTTTGACAGGGAGTAAAAGTGCTGGTGGAAAATTTTATAGGGACTAAAAATGCTGATGAAAAATTTTATAAGGACTAAAAAGTGTGATTTTATTTTGTAGGGACTAAAAACAATACTGTGAATATTTATAGGGACTAAAAACTTAATTAACCCTTTATTATTTTGTGTGTGTTTGAACTGGGTGTTGTTTTATTCTTAAGTTTGGATTCGAATCATAACTTCTGATTAAACTAGAAAAGATCCATTCTCCTCTATTTTTGTTTTCTTCAAATGACAAATGTTAGTTTAGCTTTTTTCCTTTGTTCGGATTTGAATCATGATCTCCAACTTATTATCTTTTTAAGAAGTTAAATCAATCCACTCAAATTGGTATTAGAGAGAATCAAACCTGAAACCTTGCGGAGTACACACTCAGATCTCAAGCCAATATCACCAGGCCAACTCAAGTGGGTTATCTCCAACTTATTAATTTTCTGTTTTTTGAAAAAATTAGTTTGACGGACTAAAATTGACATTGTATAGATGATCGAACTTAAAATCTTGATAACAACAGATTTCAAGATCTCAAACTAACACCGCTAGATCAAACCAAGTGAGTTAAACTTCTTACTAGACTTTTGACCCGTTAGACGCACGAGTCTTGTCGACTATAATAGAGACCAATGAATAATCTTCAACCCGTAAGATCATGGGTCGATCAAAAAACGCTAATTAGATTATTAAATATACAATATTACAATCAAATTTGTCTTACTATGTCCTACAATCAGATTTGTCTTACTATGCATATCGATAAAATGCATGTTAAATTAGAATACCAGTTAAGCAGTGGTATGAGAGGAAGGTTGAAAGGTCACGTCCTTCCATTTGCAAATATCAAAATATATGATTCTTCTGCTGTCTGTGTCATTTACCATGGTTTAAGGTTTTTTTTTTTTTTTTAGAGAAACACGGTTTAGGTTTTGCTATATATAGTCAAGTTTGCATGGAAATTAGAGTATTCTGTTTGTAAAAGTATTAAATAAGTGTACAACAACTTGTCAAGATAAAAAAATATACAGAAACAATAGATATATACTAACGATAACACAACATAATAGGAATGAAAAGCTCATCAGTGACGAGAAATATTAGGGATTGCTGCTGTATTTTAGAGGGAATTTGTTAGGTTAAATTTGTGCGCTGCATTTTAGATAAATTTGTTAGGTTAAATTGCTGCTAACATAATACAACATTTTAAAAAGAAATTATTAGATTAAATTGATGCAGACCTAACAAAATTAATAAATAAAGATTCATCACTACTTCAAAACCGATTGAACACAACCTTATAAATAAAAATACTACAATATATTTATCAAAGAACTGGTATCCATTTATCATAAGAAAGAAAAAAAAATACTCCGATTTAATTTCTACCAAAGAATATTACTCCAATGTGTAAGTTATTAGGTGTTTTTGTTTGTTGGGTTATGTTAACGGGGATCCCGGAACACTGGTTTAGGAAGCAAATATAATAATATTATGTTGGAATTTGTGCAGTTAACTCGTTAAAAGTCTAAAAAATATTTCTTTTAATTTAAATTTTTTGTTTTTTTCCTTAACCATATTTTGCCAATTCTGATGGAAACCTAGAAATATTTGACGGCGTTATGTTGTGGTGGCTCGACCTCGTTGGCTAATGGCTAGGTCACGTGTACTGGGTAGCTTGTCGTTCACACATATATGTCACCTAATTTTATCTTATTTTTTATGGAACATGTCACCTAATTGCTTCTATTTTCTAAGATTTTTTTTCTTCTTCTTCAAATAACCCACATTATAAAATGATCTTGTTAAGAGGTAATAATTACATCATTTTTTAATGAAAACTTTTGTTTTAATTGCTTAAATAATACCCATAAAACACTATTTAACATTTTTCAAAGTTTTATATCAAGGTCCGACTAACGAATACCTCAAAAACATTTTAAAGATTTTAAATTTAAAAAAGTATTTAAAAAATAAGTTTAATTCTAAATTCTAATGTATTGAATACACAATTTTAATAAAACTTACCATTTTAAATCATTAAAGAGTGTCTGGAAAAATTGTTGAATAATACACAATTAATTAGTTTAATAAGATGTTATACTTTGGCAAGATCTATGGGGCTTTGCTATTCCAAATAGCAAGGGTCCACATGTCTGACCCTAAAAGTATGATATTTTGACAATTTTTTTACAATTTTTTTATGTAGTGTAGGTTATTATAAAACTTTTTAAAATAGGTTTCTTTATCCTGAATCATTTTTATTTTTTTGGAAGTTATATTTTTTGAAAAAAATCGTTAGGATGAGAATATATTTGGTTTGGCTAGACCAGAATATATGATGTCTCAGTCTCAAGTTTATATCCATTTATCTATATTTATATCTATATTAGAGTTGACTTAAACATTTGAATGATTTTGTTCTAATCTTAAATATTTTTATTCGTAGTAAAAAGAAAATGTTGTTGGACTCTAAATAATTTCAAAATTTTATACTTTTACCAAATAAAGTATCAATAACTAAAAATTGGAGCCTTCAAAATTTTGAGGTCATGTGTGTGTGATTAATGAATTCTAACTAATAATGAATTGTTTGAGGTAATACAGGTTCGGTTCGGATTTGATCGGGACAACCATTGATAATGATTGCAACTAACTCAAGTTCTAGTCAACGGTTGTTTCAAATGACTTGTTAAATTTCAAATGAACTCAATTTAGTCAAAATGATGTTAAATTATAATTAAAAATTATATATTAAAATGTTTAAAAAAATTACAGACTGTTCCAAATTCATGAATCAAATTTTTCTCTAATTCGTTGGTCAAAACTTTTTTTTTAATTCTATATTACTATTTTTCTTAAAGTGGTATATAACTCAAAGTAGAAAAACATAAAAGTTATTATGTACATTAATACAATTATAAATTTAGCAAATATAATTTTAAAAAGGGCCAACGGATAAGAATCAATTGTTTTAGTAATGATATTAATTATCCACCAACTATGTCAATGACTAATCTCAACGAAGAACCTAGCTAGCCACATTTAGTATAATATTTTCATTTTATTTTATTATATTTATGAAGTTTGAACTATCATTTAAAAATTTCGAGTCCAAATCCATTTGGACAATGTAGTTGTGTTAAGGATAAGAAGCCATCAATCTAATTGACAATTGACTATTTCAAATAGTAAAATATTTGAATCCCTTAAACAAGTGATTAAGAGTGATAAAAAAACAACATATACACTCCCTTGTAATTTTGTCCATATTCCGCGGACAAACATCAATTTCCTTAAAATTCTAAAACTCACACTGAATTTGATATTGCTTATAAATACAATTGCACATAGAGGTGGGTCTTGACTTCAACAACAGACTTTCTTCATCTCAAGCTTCTTTTTGTCTTGTCTCGGACAAACTTGTGTACGTCTCTCTCTCTCTCTCTCTCTCTCTCTCTCTCTCTCTCTCTCTCTCTCTCTCTCCCCCCCTCTCTCTCCCTCCCTCCCACACACTCCCTTCTTTAGACACAAATATTTTACTTTTCTTTACAAGCAACAAATATGTTATCATATATGTTTCCCGAATTTATTCTCAACAAAAAGTGGAAAGCAAAAGATGAATTGTATCATTAAACAATTTTTGGCTACAAAAGTAGTAAGATTGGTTAATGACACAACTAAACTTTTGTTTTTCAAAAATTCTCCTCATATATGTGTTCCATTTTATGTGTTATAATATCATTTTGCAAAAAACTCGCTCATTGATTAACTATATAATCGAGTAATACTTTTTATTTGAATATTCTGGTTCATTATAGGTGCAAGTGAATGAGTGTGAAGATGCAGGAAAAAGTTGAAGTATATGACTTGGAAAAGGTGGTAGAAGAATTTGAGAGGCTAACAAAGGATGCTGAGAATGTTCAAAAGAAAACACTGAAGAAGATTTTGGAAGAAAATGCATCAGCTGAGTATTTGAAGAGTTTAGGGTTGAATGGTAGAACTGATCTTGAAAGTTTCAAGGTTTGTATTCCATTGGTCATTTACAAAGATTTGGAGACTTATATCAATAGAATGGTTGATGGTGATGTTTCTCCTATTCTCAGTGAAAAACCAATCACAATTTTTTCCATAAGGCATATGAGACACACTATTTTTTGTTTTCTTTTTTACTAGTTTGAATGTGGAAAAGTTAAAT
>Ga0315913_1001678_pt1 | contig 24873 bp, 20 predicted proteins | sample MpolsnodulesMG_FD_207736 | JGI IMG/M metagenome (GOLD analysis project Ga0315913, IMG submission 207736) | Medicago polymorpha root nodule microbial communities from Los Angeles, California, United States - small nodules | ecosystem: Host-associated > Plants > Roots > Nodule | place: USA...
GAATATTTGTTCCTGAAATTAAATAACTTGCAATTGAAGTAAAATAATTCTAAAAAGGAAATAAACTTAAATAAAATAAACTCAAATATAAATAAAACGCACTCAAATATTATTTTAAAAACACTAATTATTGACTCATCATAAGTCCTACTTTTTTAATCAAAATTTTAAACTAATGTTTGATTTTTTTTTGTCTGCATCATGAAAATTGAGGGCAGACTTCCCTCCCTATAGTGACACATGGAAAAGAATGGATGGAAAACATAGTGAGTTGTCTCCAGGTGCCAAAAAGATAATGAGAGCCTAAAAGCATGAGTGTGTTGATATTTGGGGTGTGCAAAAAAAATGGGAGCCATAACCAAATTAATAATCGAACCATGTTGCATTTTAAAAGCCAGTTTAACACCCTAAACCCCAAAATGTATTTTCTAAAATAAAATAGGAATAATAATAAAACATACAAAGATGTCACATAACTTATCATCCAAAAATACTTCAATTTATTAAAAACAGTACGACGAAAAATAAGTTCAAAGCATATTTAAATCATCTTAAAAATGAAATTTAATTCAACATGAATTCTAAAACAAAGTCTGAAAATAAACGAAACTCTAATCCCCTAGTGTTACAGAATCCTAGCAATGACCTTCAGAGTGAGCTTCTTCTACTTCGATCATGCATGGGTATCACCAAGCTTTTCTCTGGCCTAATGATGTGCCAATCGATTCACATGGAGGAGGCGACTATGTTGTTCGATCCCCTAGTGTTACAGAATCCTAGCAATGACCCTTAGAGTGAGCTTCTTCTACTTCGATCATGCATGGGTATCACCAAGCTTTTCTCTGGCCTAATGATGTGCCAACCGATTCACATGGAGGAGGTGACTATGTTGTTCGATAAGGAGTAGCGTTGATGACATTGTGGTTGTTGGTGGTCCTTTCTTTGGGGACCTTCAATGGAGGTTGAATTCTTTACCTATTAGGGTTTTGGTGGGGGGGGGGGGGTTGGGTTTGTACTCAGCAATAGATGCTTCCTCATACGCTTTTGTTTGCACATTCTTGGATGCTACAAGATCATATTTTGAGAGACAGTGGAATAAGTGGTGTGTACTTGAATTTTGATAATGTTTTGGATGGTCTTCATGGCACAATTCAAAATTTTGGTGTTAGCAGTTTTACTTACAAGGACACCGTCCCTCGTAAAGCACACTTTTTACTGAAGTTATAGAATCTAGCATTACACTTTTTACTGAAGAGATGTGTTATTTGAACTTCCATTTTGGTGACAACTTTTGGGACTACCATTCATTTACAAAAAAAAGTAGATATTGATACGAAAACAAAAACAACATTGAGAGAAAGTAAAAACATAACATGACTATAAGAGAGAAAGTTGTTAGACAAGTTTTCAAAAAATGATTGTACAAATATCATTTCTCTTTACCAAAATCCTTTTACAAACACAATTTGTTTCAAATAAATTTTTCCCACAATAAGTACTTCCAAACACACTGATTGTACGTGTCCTTGATCAGCACAAATACCTACATATCTTATGGTCCTTACTCCTTACCATCCAATTTAAGCAAAACAAATTGGATTTTAACATGCAAAACCCACAAATTAAAAGGACAAATCCACAAACCTCAATTCATATAACGAGTTCTATTGTTGAAATTTAGATTCTCTAATTCATGAAAAACATGAGAGTTATGTCAACAATCTCACATTTAAAATGTATTGAATTTAAAACTTACTCTCTCCGTCCCTATATATAAGCAGCATTTTATAAGAGGCAAATGATACTTATATATAGGAACGAAAGGAGTATAAAATTATAAATGAACTCCAATACATTTTAATTTGTGATATCATTTATCGACATAGCTCTCATATTTGTTTCACACACAAGAGTCAAGAGGATCCAACTCCCGAATTGTATAAGACAAAGTAAGAATTGGATTCAAAATTTAGGTTTGGGTCAATTTATGGAAAAAGAAAAGGACATAGCATAAGCATAGTTGATCACGTGAATGTGTGATGATGGCTAGTTAGCTACTACAGCGTGATTCTCACGCGAACTTTATTTAATTTAATCTTAAGAATAAATATACATTGACTTTACACTTTTGCATACGCAGACACATTAATTAAAAAAACAATAAAAACACGAAAACGACAATTAAATCAAACTCAAGATCGAATCACAACCGTACATTCAATTTTATCATCATTTCTTTGAAATAATAAAGCACCTTCGTTCATTTCATTTCCACACAAGGAAAAAGAGAAGAAAGAAAGAAAAAACGAAAACACAACGAAACTGTTTCGTTATCGTTTTCGTGGAATTCTTCTTAATCACTGAGCAGTGAAATTCGAAACACAACAACTATGTCTGGTATTGCTCGTGGTCGGCTTACCGAGGAACGGAAATCATGGCGGAAGAATCACCCTCATGTGAGTACAATCACTGTTTCTACTACTTTGTTGTTTTTGTTTTGTTTTGTTTTGTTGATTTTTGTTGTTGTTGTGATTTAGGGTTTTGTTGCGAAACCAGAGACAGCACCTGATGGTTCTGTGAATTTGATGATTTGGCATTGTACTATTCCTGGAAAAGCTGGGGTTTGTTTTCTTCTTTCAATTTTTTTCCTTGATTTTGTATGACAATTTTAGTTTTTTTTTTGTGAAATTGATTTTTTGTTTTGTTTTTGTGTGTGAAAATTTGTGAAATTGATTTGCTTACTTGTGTTTGGGGGTAGGGTTGAGGGAATATCTATGAAGTACCGACACCAAAGACGACACTGACACGGATAATAATTTGAGAAAATGGAAGTGGTTGAATGTAACCATGTGTGTTGTGTTAGACACCTGGTACACCTTCGATCTGAAGTGTCTGTGCTATTTAGGGATAAGGATACCTCTTTTTGTTTCATGTGTGTTTGCACAAGTACATGTACTTGTGCAAAAGTATTACTTGCAGTAATTTGCTTTATAAGTTAGTTGGCTGAACATAATGTATTGCATGCATCCATGTATGAGAAGATAAGAGTTAACCATCCAAATAAGGTCTTGTTTGGATAAACAGCTTATTTTGAAGCTTAGAGGATAAGAGCTTATCATATAAGCTATTTCTATAACTCAAGATAAAATGAAGTTAAGCAGTTGCTGTATAATCTATATGTTTTCTTAAATAAGTTGAAAACTGCTTATGAAAATGTCATAAGCGATTTTCGTAAGTTCTCCCAAACAGTGTCAAAAGTGCTTATGTCAGTAGACATGCTCAAATACGTCAATCCAAACAAGCTCTAAGTAATGTTCGTGAGCTTTTTGAATCTCCTAAATTTCATAACCAAGGTTTTAAACTACAATGATATTTGATATTGTAGAGAATTGTTGTCAAATTTAGGTCGCATTTGCCACCATTTAGTAACTCTCTGTTCACTATTAATCACCATTATCAGGATATCTTTGATGGTGTAAAACATCTTTACACTTGCAAGAACTTGCTTTAAAATCAAATTCCCTATTATGATTTCACTACACTAGTTTCTCGCTAAAAAAAATTCTCGTATTTTGCAACTTGCCGACTTATTTTTCATACTTATCACAAATTCTTCACATGTGTTAGTATTAATTGCAAGACGTGAATTTGTTAATACAATATGAAAATATATATCGGCAATTTTGGTTAAACTCAAGACTTATTGACTCTGACTGTAATAGAAGCAGTTTTTCCGTCTTCTCATTCTTGTACTGGTTGTATTACTATTATGCGTTGCTGTCTCTCTTTCGACGTCCTTTTGCCTCTTAACTTATACTAATTCTGTTGAAAATTAGACAATACAAGAGACAGTGGGTCAATTGGTTCTAAGGTGTTTTAATGTCTTGAGAATAGAGGGGGGAAAAATGCGTGCCTGGCTCATTGGAAAAGGAAAACGTTAGAAGTTTGCTTGCTATGAAGAGTCGGAGAAACTGACAACCAGTTAGTTTTTTTTATGTTCTAACCATTTTCCCCCTTAGCATTATATCACCTTGCTGTGCCTGGGATTTATTTATTTTTTTGGTGGGGGATTTTACAATTATGTTCTCTTGTATACAAAACAGAGCCGGGTGAGAGAGAGTTCATGCACAAAAAGCTACAGACAGTTGGGAAGAGATCTCTGTTCTCATGTTCTCATGTATCCAAAACAGAGCAGAATTCAACGTGAGTGAGGGAGTTTGTGTGAGACAAGAAGTTGGATGGTTTTCCACAAATAAATGGGATTAGTGGATAAGAAATAAACCGTCGCAGCTACTGAAGTGTTCAATTTTTTTCTCTCTAGGGTTTTATAATCCTAAAAGACGTGTTTAGGGAACCGGGTCACGGGCCCGACCCACAAATACAGCTCTAAGAAATCCAAAAATGGAAGCAGCTGAGTTGCAAGATTTCACTGTTTTACGGTTTTGCGCGGCGATCCCACCTGTGCCCACCAGATTGCGATTCTGTCCATGCACGGCCGCCCTCCGACTCATTAGGATTGTAGGTTTCCACCGTAGATATTCATGATTTCACGTGATGACTCGCAATCTTGACTACCATGTCAATGAACAATTATTGGTAGTTACTAGCAACCTCACTTCCTTTATTCATGCGTGTTTACAGCCTCCAACTGCAACACCTAAGTGTACATCGAGGGCTAAGCTTTGCTCTTGATGATGATTCAATTATTTAAAAAATGGATGGAAGCTGTCATTGAATCCCCATCAGGTCTGGTTTTACAGGTCTCTTTAGGAATATTTTATGGTGATTGGATAGGTGGCTTTGTGATATTCTTTGGTCCCTCCTCACACGGAACTTCATGCTATTCTTCATGGTCTGACTGTTGCTTGGGATTTGGCATACAAAACTGTCATTTGTTGCGTGATGCAAAAAATGCTATTGCCTGTTTGTCTAATATGATTGAAAGTAATAATCTCCATGCTTTTATCGTCCAAAGCATTAAGGACTTGTTGGGCTCTTAATTGGAAGATATCCTTGTCTGACTCTCAATGAAGATAATGTTTGTGCTGGCTTCTTGGCCAAGTTGGGTGTTTCTCAAGATGATAAATTGAAGATTTAATGATTTCCCTAATGTTTTTTTCCCTCTTTTTCGATAACATCCTCCTAATGGTTTAAGCAGCTGTTTGATTGCAGATTCCATGGGTGTATGTTTCCTGCACTCTTAGTTTCTCGGTTTTCATTTCTTTCTTGGCATTCTACAAACAAAAATTGAGTATGGACACTCCCCATTAATACTACAGTTTACAAAATAAACAATATTTGCAAATGAAGTTTCTGGTATGAATAAAATATATGTAAACCAGGGCACTTGGCTTGAAGTAACAAACTATATGGCTAAGTGTTAAATACCAACTTTTTTGCTTTTTTATTTTTTATTTTCATTTGATAAATGCAAATTTGTAGAAATTACTTCGAATATTTACCCATGAAAGTTTGTAATAGAATCACACCTTGTTCTATGTCTTCGTTGCTAGGATTGAACTTGCAAATTAATTAATCATCTTGTTGAATATTGATCCTCTAATTTACATCATAATAATATTACGTCATTTGCTGTAGACTGATTGGGAGGGTGGCTACTTCCCACTTACATTACACTTCAGTGAAGATTACCCTAGCAAGCCCCCGAAGTGTAAATTCCCCCAAGGTTTCTTCCACCCTAATGTTTATCCATCAGGGACTGTTTGCTTGTCTATACTCAATGAAGATAGTGTAAGTACATGTTTCTTAATAATTGCAAGACTGCTTAGAAACAGTTCATATAGTATGATTTAACGTTTTAAGCAAACTAATTATAGGTTCGTTATTACATGTAGGGGTGGAGACCAGCCATAACAGTGAAGCAAATTCTTGTGGGCATTCAAGATTTGCTTGACCAGCCAAATCCTGCTGATCCTGCTCAGACAGAAGGCTATCATCTGTTTATCCAGGTAATTAATAAATTAATTCTTTTGGGCATCCAAGACCACTTTGACAAGAAACCAGACTGTTTTTTTTTATTTTTTTAATCTGGTTTAGAATCAAAGCACTGTAGGTCGACACAGTTATATACTTTCAAAGTGTTCATCATCCATGTACCGGTCTTGTTTCCCAATGATTGTTGATATTAGGATTGTTGTTGCTCAAATTCTCTTCAATAGAGTCTTTGAAAATGGGGCATTATGGATAATAGGTGCCGAGACCTTGTGATCTGATATTCAACATTTTATAGCTACCTCTTTATTTCTAGGTAGGTTGATGGGGATTTAAATTTCTTATTACCGTGAAATAATCTTTGCATCGTAACACTTTTTGCAGGATACCACAGAGTATAAGAGAAGGGTCCGGCTACAGGCAAAGCAGTACCCAAGTATTGTCTAGTGCTATTATCAACATAATCAAGAAACTGTTGTTAGTATGGTAGATGTTTGCTCTTTCATTCTGTCAAAACTGTTTCGCTGTGATCATTGGCTTGCATAAAATGCAGACACCAATGTTTTCACTATTCATGCTTATTTTCAGATCTCGATGAAGTGTTGATATTTAAACAATGTGAAAGTCAAACCAATGAATACTTGTTGGTGAGACTCTGCTGTGCCTAATGTTTGTTACTACATTCCTAAATGATTGGATAATTACTGTAATGAATTATGACTTCTCTCAGGAACTTCTCATTTCTGGATGTGTTGTTTCCTTTTTCGATATCAAGCATATGCCCCAATTGGCCAGCTATTTTCTGTCACTTGACTTCTCTACCTGTAGCATGGCAGCATAAATTTAATTATCTATTTATTACTATGTTTTAAAATAACGATCAGTGCAACATTAATTGATTTCTGGCCAAATGTTTTTGTTTCAAACCCTTGTGTTTTATACGTGTTTTTGCTACTGCAAATTGTTTCTTTTATGTGTTTTTTTCTTGGGCGAAAGCAACACCAACGATCCTCAAAGATGAGTGAGAAGAACAGTTTGCAACAAATGGGACAGAGATGGATCTTCTCACAATAAAATCTGAAATGAGTAGTGTAGAACTTCATAATATCAGTTAACTTCGTTAGGGTTTCTTATATATACAGATTAATACCAAATGTTCACATATAAAAGACCCCTTCTGGATAGAACTATAATAGGGCAAAGTGAATAAGAAGATACCTATAAAGGAAGGCAATGTTTACCCAACACATAGTCATAGAATTTCCTTACTCCTATTGGTATCTTACTCGATGTGATTAAGTTGCGTGTATGGTGCACTGACTGCTGCTTTGTTTAATAAAAAGAACCATTTTGTGGAAAGGAGAAAAACAACTTCTATTAAAATCCTAAAACATTTCGATTTGCATCCTTTTACTTACCAGCACAGATCAAAGAGAATATGAAACGAATATCTTAGCATTTTTCATGCAAAAAACTAAGTTGTTATTCACATGACCTCGAAATGTAGTTGCTATTCAAACCATAAGGAATTAGTTGCATTTCCCCCCTTTTATGTGAACGTCAGTATAGATCAAAATCATTTTATATCTTTCTATTCTCTCTTCTTCTTTTTAATCACGCAAGACCGTATTGGGTGGCAAAATTTTCTACTGAGAAAAATTTAAAACTGCTGTATTTTCAGTGTTGGATTCAAACCCATATTTCTGGTTAAGTTGAAAAAGATCCTTTACCATATCATCAAAGTACTCTTGAGTTTATGTCTTTATATTCTCTACTGTCATCTTAATTAATGAGTTTTCACTTCTTATAATCAAAATTATTGAGTTTTCACTTTAGAAGATATAACTATATCATGTATTTTTATACATAAAAGTTATTGTCAACTCAAAAGTTGTCTAACATTCCTATTTTTACACGGTTGTAAATTTAATAATAATTTGTTCTCTTATAATCAAATTAATACTAGTGTTATGTGTTTTTCCATTCGGTTGTTCCAAAAGTTATCATTTTATAGTTGTTCAAAAATCACTCCTCATTTTTATATAACACTTGCTAATAGCTTTTTTTTTTTGACAAAAAGCTAAAATTATTTATTTTCTTTAAATTGTTCATAGAAAATCTTGAATCCATTGATTATAGTGAACGTTTCTCTTTAGGCCCCCAATATCTCTAGGGCCCCATAAATACACACCCGGTAGTTATTCACCAGATGTACGTTTTTGAAAAAAAAAATGATATCCGGTAGTTATAGCTTGTCAATTATAGCTTGTCGTCCCTAGGTGAGTTGGGCTTGAAATGTTTTGGCCCTGTCATATTCATCAGTCTACATTTTTTTAATTTTTTTAATTTTATGCATAATTAAGAACTACTTAGATAAGCATATTTGAGCAATTCTATGATAAGTGACCTTTTGAGAATCTTTATGAACTTGCGCGTGATTAATGGTCAACTCTAGAACGAGTTTCTTTTTGAGACTAATTTCATCAAATACTATAAATTTTATAACTCGATTGAGAGTCAAAAATTAATCTTAGACATATCAAAGATCAATTTAAGGATTGAATTCTCTCAAAATATGGTCTTCCAACCCAAACCTATTCAACAAACACATGAAATTTTTTCATAAGATTTAATAGTTTTTTTGTTGCTCAAGTAGCATAGTGACTAGAAATTTACCCCTGAAAATTCCGAGTTCGAACCCCGATCCCGACATATTGCAATGTCCTTGCCAATTAAACTATTCTCACAAGGACATAACGGAGTGGAGTGGGAGCATGGAGTACTCTCCGACTCTCTGTCTCCACCATCCAAAATGCTCCGTATTCCCTCCCCCATACTCAATTCTATATATAGTTCATTTATTTTTTGGTCGCATTTCAATCTTGATGAGATTATTGCAAATTTTTGTTTAGAGCGTCAGGGTTAAGTTGGTTTTCATGTCTGTACAAAACTGCGGCTAGCTAATGTTCATCAATCTCAAAGCAACTATAATTTTGAAATATAGAAGCTAAACGTGACTTTGAGATAAACGCTTAACTTTATTTTCAACGTCAAAACAAACAACTACTAGAAAATTTTGATCATTGCATTGGTAATAGTATCACGGCGTGCGCCCTAATTCTTTCTAATAGTGAGTGGCAACTCTATAATCATCCTTTCCTAGTAAAGCAACTTGCATGTAACTAAATAGGCATGATTAAATAATCGTATTGAAGCATGCATGTTTAGCCTACCCTATGCACGAGGTCAAAGTCATGCTTATGTTTATGGCAAATGCTATCTTGTCGAGAATGGGTTTGTTACGCAAGTTGCTAGTTCAATTAATAACCTCTAGAACGCATGTTAGATCATGCATGTGTGTATATTTTGATTCACATTTGTAACGAGTTAAAAGTGATTTTAGGCACTAAATTAACTTTCATATGTTGAAATATTTTTTAGTATAACTAATTTTGCCTACATAATGAATTCTAGTTGATTTGGAACCTTGGCCTCGAAAGATAATTCTTAATCTCAGATTTATCTTCAACTCGGTTTTATATAAAAATATTAAATATAAATAATGATTTAAATTAAGTTTTGTTTTTTTATTTTATTTTTGAATTTTGCTATTAGTTTATCCACAAACACATACTAAAATAAAGATGAGAGGAATGTAGTGACTCAATTCCACATAAAGTATTAAAGTAATTATCGATTGACACTCTTTTTTCTCTACCATCCTTATACATTCCATGTTGCACTAGGGACTCACACTCTAATTCATTGTCCTTTTGTGTGTAGAGATCAACGAAGTGTATGTCATATGAGGTGGTCTCCCGCATACGCATGGTTTGGGAAGGGGTCCCACCATTTGGTGTATTGTACAAAACATTACCCTGTTTTTACACAAGAGGCTGTTTCTAGGACGTGAACCTGCGACCTTCCAATCACATGACAACAACTTTACCAGTTGCACCAAAGTTACCTGAGGTGGTCAACCTATCACTACTCTAAATATTATATTCAAATTTCAAACCACCAGACCAAAAACAAGATTGATATAATATTCAATAAATTAAAATGAGTTTAATTAGTATAATTTGTCGGTGTATAATTATTTTACACATGCATTTAATGATTTATTGTCTCGTCAATTAATGAATATAATAACTCAAATAATTGTCATCGATAATTACATAATTGTACATAAATAAATAGAGTATACTAATTAAACTTAAATTAGTTAATGTCATTGTAGAACGATGTATAGAATTAGAATCCTACACATTAGTAGAATAGAGACTAGTGCAAGTACAAAGCAATTGATCTTTTAAAAAAGTACAAAGCAATTGAATTTATGGTGTACAGTTTAGGTTTATTTGAATGAATACACACATAGTGCTGCTGCCGACTAAGTATTGAAAATGTGGACATGCATGTTGAAGACATCCTATTCGATCGGTTTAGGTTTTAGCAGTCCCTCACTGCCGTCTGCCACTAATAGGGACATTTTCCAAATAAAGAGATCGTGTGTCAGAGGCAACTAAATTAGTAATAAGCAATTCAGATTAGTCCCTTCCTTATTTTGATATGGTTCGTAATCTCAGATCCAAGACCACTTATTACGATTTTCCTAAAAATCATCAAGTCCACCTGCAATAAATAGACTCACTTTCTCATTGTTTTAATCATATAATGGATCACGATTAACATCAAGGAGACAAAAACCCATAATCATGGCGGTCGAAGTGCTTATTATTTCTTTCCCCAAACAAAGTAACTGCCATTTGATGGAAAACGAATTGAGTAATAGAAAGTGGGAAAGTAAAAAAAATTGATGACTAGTCTAAGATGTGATTGCTTTAGCTAAGTACCGTATTTTCTATTTTTTAAGGTGAGTCATATGTTGGAAATCGTCAGATGAGTGTGATGAATGATCCATGGGTTCAAGGTATTCATGATAATTGAATTCAATTCCCACAAAACTAAGGTTTGCATAGTTTGCGCGTGTTTGATTTGATAGTTGATGAGGACGAGTTTGAGATATTGATAAGCTTGAATCTTTGTTTCCAGATGATATGGTGCAAGCTATTCTCGACACATCACTGTTTGTGGAAGTTCAGAATGATAGAATATCGTGGATGATGGAACGTAAAGTGAGCTATACTGTTAAGAAGACTATATCTATATGTCTGCTCCAACTAAGATTTAAGTTTTTTTAATGTATTGAAGTGTAATATGTTCGAAAAAATCTGTAATACTACACTTTTAATGAGTTTCAAACTTTTGTGGATTGTATCTGTAATGTTGAATTAGTGTAATTTGGATCAATTATGAGTGATTATGTTATAACGAGACTTATGAATGAGTTTTGTTGTCAAAATTGCCATGCCGTTGAGGCAAATTGTGTTTATAGATTACATGTAATTAATTACTTGGTTTTGAAACATTAAATGTTGTTCCGTCAACATACTAGAACGTGAGTTAACTCATACTGATACCAAACGGAAGTTAACTCACGCCGTAGTTCAATGCAAGTTAACTCAAGCTGAGTATCAAAATACTTGCTTAAAGACAAACCCAAATGTAAAAAAATTGGGCACACTCACACAAATGGTTTTCTTTTTAAAGATAAATTAGTTTAATGATATTGAGTAATTGTTAGCCTATATTTTCAGATAGAAGATTTAAATGCGGTCAGACTAAGGTTGACTTTATACTTGAAGAAATAAATATTATGATTTGTCAAACACTTGGTCGAAATTAGACTTACCAAAAAGCATTCGGAACACGCGTTTCGGTTCAACCGGCAAAAGCGTATCGAAAACGGTTTTGTTTTGGATAAGATCGAGCCAACAGATATCTTCAAGGAGCGTGTGTCTGGAATTTGAATCGGATGAATATCTATGGTTCGATGTTAGCAGTTGTAGTTTCAAATCCTACGTAGGTAGTTTATTTTCTATTAGTATAAATAGTAGTTTTTCGCAAGAGAAACAGGTCACAATCCAATCATACAAAAAACTTACACTCAAACTATCCGCATTCAAGAGAGAAACGAGTCACAAGTTACAATGTATGAATCTGTGTACCAATTTAAATTCAATCAATGCAATTTAAGTTTATTTTCTTAAGTGTTTTTTGCAATTTACTTGTTTACTTCAAGCAATACTTTTTACTCATATTTCGAAAGTGACTTCGACGGATTTAACTAAGATAAATTCGATAACTTTTTTCAATATCTTCTTATATTATTGAAGAACATTCATGAATTTCTGGGGAAGTAAAAGCACAATATGTCCTTAACAAAAATCAGCGGTTGTTTACCAAAAATCAGTGTAAACAAATTGGCACGCCCAGTGGGACCTTTTGTGCATTTACTTTAGAAATTTTTACTTTGAAAAATCTACTTGATCAAAATTGTTGATCTGTGTTATGTATGTTATTAAGAAGTAAAAAATTACTTCCTGAAATGACACGCCCTATGAGCCACGCTAATGTTTCGACGAATGCCGCTGGCACGTCAGAAAAGGTAGGCAACCCGCCGGCCCCATCGGTCGGCACACAATCAATTCCATCTAGTAGTACAAGTCCAGCGTTGGAATCGATAGGATCAACGGTCCTGGCTCAAGAGTCATCGCCTGCACATGCAGCGGCTTCGATAACCACTCCATTTTCGCAAGACATCCCTGTTATGGGAAATTTGTCAACTTATAGGTCTATGTCATATGGCATGCCATCTTCCCTGATGCAAGGCCTACACACGAGTCCATCCACTTTTGTAGAGAATGTGAATGTGTCGTTGCCCCAATTGTTTGACCCTGGGGCAAGCGTTCTTTTCCGAACGCCCCAACAATCGTTGACTAATGCTTCCTTAGCCGCCTTAAGGCAACAAATGGAGGATAGTAACCATGAAATGGTCAATCAAGTGACGCAGCAAATTGGTACAATTATCAACCCGTTAATTCGAGATACCAATAATAGTTATCAAGCGCCGTTTGCCCAAATGGAACGGATCGCCAATTTCTTTGGCGCGCCTCCAGTACGGAATACACCGGTGCCTCAAAATCAAAACGCCAGGGAAGTAGAAATCCCTGTAGAGGTCGTAGATAATCAAGTGCCCAGAAACCTGGCACAACAACAACAACAACCGGTACAACCACATGCTCAAGAGGAGCTTGAGAGAATCCCAATCATGGTCAATAAACACCAAGACGCGGACCAAGTGGTCATGCAAGCCCGTCGAAATAATTACGAGGGCCAAAACAACATAGCAAACGTAGTCGAGACTTTGTTAGCCCAGAATGGTTTTAACATGGGTCTACATAGGCCGAATTTCGTGTCGGCTTTATCCAAATACGTTTTAATGTCTGAATTACCCAGGAATTGGAAAATTCCTAAGTTTTCTAAGTTGGTAGGGGAGACTAATGAATCAACAGTCGAACACATCGCCCGATATTTGATGGAGGCAGGCGATATAGCGAATAATGAGAATTTGAAAATGAAGTATTTTCCGAGTTCTTTAACAAAAAACGCCTTTACTTGGTTCACAACATTGCCTCCTCATTCCATTTTTAGTTGGAATCAGTTGGAGAAGGCTTTCCATGAACAATTTTACATGGGTCAATCGAAGATTAGTTTGACAGAACTAGCCAGTGTTCCACGTCGAACGCACGAGTCGATTGATGATTATTTGAATAGGTTCCGACTCCTTAAGGCTAGGTATTTTACCATAGTGCGTGAACATGGGTTGGTCGAAATGGCCGCTGGTGGCCTCGATTATTCAGTACGAAAGAAACTGGATACTCAATACCTTAGAGATATGGCACAATTGGCTGATAGGGTCCGGCAGGTCGAAAGGCTCAAAGCCGAAAAAGCCAGGACGAGTAGGTTTCCAAAAAAGGAGAAAATAGCCTCGTAGACATGGGCGACAGCGACCCAGATTTCGATTGGGGGTCGGATACTGTCGAAGACAATGAGATTAATTTGGCAGAATTAGAAGATGGGCCACCTTATGCGTGTAAATTATTGTGGCCATCGAATGGAAAGAATCCTGAAGAACCTAACAATGATAAATATCCACCTAAGACATATACGTTTGATGTTTCGAAGTGTGACGAAATCTTTGAACTCTTAGTTGCTGATGGCATAATAATAGTGCCAAAAAATCTAATGATACCCCCTTTAGAGCAACGGAAAAAGAGAGGATTTTGTAAATTTTATGGTCTCTTGGGCCATAATTTGTCTCGTTGTACTCGTTTCAGGGACTCTGTGCAAAAAGCTATCGATGAAGGGAGATTGAAGTTTGGAGATAAAACCAAACAACCAATGTAAGTTAATGCTGACCCCATGAAGAAAGTTGATTCCATGTACGCTGAAGTAGTTGATGTGAACATGGTTGACGTCTTTGGAGCGGTGAGCACGGGAATTCCTACGGGAGCCACAATGCTCGAGGAAAAGGCGCCAGGGAATGCTGAGATGGCTACTGAAAGCCACCCATTTGAAAATGCAGTGGTTACTGAAGACCAAATGGCGGAGAGAATGACAGAGGCATACCCAAAGGCTAAGGAAGATTTAATTGACTTCCTCAACAGGTGCAAAATTTCTAACACAAATGTTATGCTCTGCCCTAGGTGCATCGCAATTTTTGACAAAGAAGCTGCAAGGTATGTAGAGGGTTTTCAGCCAAGGCCAAAGAGGAAAGGCGGGTGGACCGATAACCGTCGAAAGTTTGGTTTTAATAAAAGAGGCGTTCCCTATAGGATGGGGCCTGCAGAGAAGGATACCAACAGGAACCAAAGGAAAACTTTCAACCCTCATGCAAAATCTCCAACAGACACGTGGGTGTTTTCCGGCGGCAAGAAGTCTGGCCATTCTGCTCCACCGACCAAGTGGGTGAAGAGAATTGTCACTACTCCCAACCAGAAGGAAGCATCGAATCCGAATCGATATGCTTACAACAACAATTACAAAGGGAAACACTCCATGACCAAGACACAGTGGCGTAGATATCAACGCCAGAAAAAGGCAGATGCCTCGAAAGGCGTGACTGACACTGGCAAGGCCGGAGGAAAACAGGTGGCGGTTTTCGAAATGGTTAAGAAACCAGCCACTGAAAGAATTTTTCCCCCTTTGTCGACCATTGTGCACCAGTCCCCAAAGGAAGACGAAGAAATGACTTCAAATTTCTCTGATTTTGGACATAGTATCGATATAATTTGCAACGTCGTGTCAATCTTACCAGTTGAATATGATGTTATCTTTGAGGTCAACGACGTCGAGGTTGATTTCACGGAGGAGATGGCTAACCACAAGCCATTATGCTGCTATGTGATGAACGATGGATGTGTTGAAAACCAGCATGCCATTTTTGAAAAGCCCGACTACACAATGAATCATCACCTCAAGCCTCTTTTTATCCAAGCCAAAATAAATGGCGTTGGTGTGAATAAGGTTCTTGTAGATGGCGGTGCTACTGTAAACTTGTTGCCCAAGTCACTCTTGAGTAAGATTGGCCTCTTTGACACCGATTTGAAACCTCATAATGTGGTTCTCACTAATTATGAAGGAACGGCCGGAAATTCGCTTGGTACTGTTGAGGTGGAATTAATAGTAGGGAGCGTTAGTAGAACAACCATGTTCATGGTGGTTACGTCCAAGGCCAACTTTAATGTGCTTTAGGAAGGGAATGGATCCATGGAGTGGGGGCAGTGCCTTCGACGTTACATCAGAGAATTACTATATGGAGAGGAGATGGTTTAGTGGAGAACATAGAGGCAGATCAAAGTTATTTCTTGGCTGAAGTGAATAACATTAACAAGAGCAACTTCGACAAACATTTAGCGAATATTTCGCCATGTACATCTCTTGGCCCCAAGTATGAGGTTCAAGACAACAAGATGTTTTCCATGAGGTTGTACCCGAATATTGGTTTCGTTTGGGAGAGGGAAGTGGCTGATCAAGGATACGTGGTGGTTGATCATGGGGAAGTTCCCCTAACAGAAGACAATGTGCTCAGGACAAGAGCGTCAACCTACAGGAAGAGGATTGACAGTCCTACTCCAACTTGTCCAGCATATGCGATTCCACCAACTGGGTGGGATGTAGACGAGTGAACCATGTCCACCCCCAATTTCTGGGATAAAATTACAGCCTATGTGGCCGAAAACAAAGTACATACGGCCAGAGAGGCCGAAAATCTACTAGGAATGGTGGTCGAAACTTTGGCAGGAGATGCCAATGATGATGTCATCTACGACCAAAGGTTAGACTGTATATATGATGACAAACCTTTAGGCTTCGAAGAAGATCCGCTAGGATCCGCGACGAAGATGAGAGGGCAAGACCCCTTGGAGGAAGTGAATTTAGGGGACAACCCTATTAAAAGGCCGACTTATGTCAGCGCAAAGGTCACCAAAGAATTCAAAGAACGAATTGTGGAGCTCCTAAAAGAATATAAAGATTATTTCGCTTGGGATTACAACGAAATGTCGGGTCTGAGTCAGGAAATGGTGGAATTGAAATTACCTATTCGACTAGATAAGAAGCCAGTGAAACAGATTCCTAGAAGGTTCGCCCCACAAATTCTATCAAAAATCAAGGAAGAAATCGAAAGGCTCTTGAAAAGCAAGTTCATTAGAACTGCCAGGTATGTAGATTGGTTGGCAAATGTAGTCCCTGTTAAAAAGAAAAATGGTACTATTAGAGTCTGTATTGACTTTAGGGATTTAAATTTGGCTACTCCCAAAGATGAATACCCTATGCCCGTGGCAGAAATGCTAGTTGATTCGGTAGCAGGGTTTGAATATTTGAGTATGCTAGATGGTTACTCAGGATATAATCAAATTTTTATTGCTGAAGAAGATGTATCGAAAACCGCATTTTGATGCCCAAGCGCACTAGGCTGTTATGAATGGCTAGTCATGCCATTTGGCCTAAAAAATGCTGGGGCTACATATCAGAGAGCGATGAATTCTATGTTTCATGATTTCATAGAAAAATTCATGCAGGTTTATATAGATGATATAGTGGTAAAATCATCTTCAAAGGATGATCACCTGAACCACCTTCGCCAATCATTCGAAAGAATGAGGCAATATGGTTTAAAAATGAATCCTTTAAGATGTGCGTTCGGTGTTTTTGCAGGTGACTTTTTAGGTTTTGTTGTGCATAAAAAAGGAATCGAGATCAATCAGAACAAAACCAAAGCAATCATGGAAACTAAAGCTCCTTCAACAAAGAAAGAGTTGCAGTCCCTGTTAGGAAAGATAAATTTCCTTAGAAGGTTTATATCGAATCTAAGTGGCAGGGCGCAAACTTTTTCGTCACTACTTCGCTCAAAGAAAGACGATGTGTTCAAATGGGAGCCAGAGCATCAAAAAGCTTTCGAGGAGATTAAGTCATATTTGGCTAACCCTCCTATCCTTTCGCCTATGCTTAAAGACAAGAGTATGAAATTGTACATAGCAGCGTCTGAATGTACTATAGGAAGTATGCTAGCGCAAGAGGATGAAAATGGCATAGAAAGAGCCATCTATTATCTTAGTAGAGTATTGAACGATACCGAAACAAGATATCATCCATGCGAGAAATTGTGTCTTTGTTTGTATTTCTCTTGTACAAAACTAAAGCATTATATAAAACCTTTTGATGTTTATGTTTATTCTCATATCGATATAATTAAACATATGTTATCAAAACCGATTCTACACAGTAGAGTTGGTAAATGGGCCTTGTCACTCACAGAATACTCATTAACTTACAAATCGTTAAAATCTGTTAAAGGCCAAATTGTGGCCGATTTTATTGCTGATCATTTGGTGATCAAACTATCATTGAAGGGTGCTAGTGATCAAATCTGGAGACTTTATTTCGATGGATCTAGCCATAAAAGTGGCACCGGGATTGGAGTGGTGATCATATCACCCAAAAATGTCCCAACAACATACAAATTTCGACTTAACTAGTTTTGCTCGAATAAAGAGGCTGAATATGAAGCCTTGATCGCCGGTTTAGAGATTCTTCTCGAACTGGGGGCAAAAAGCGTCGAGATAAAAGGGGATTCAGAATTAGTGTTAAAACAATGAACGAAAGAGTATAAATGTGCTAAAGAAAGCCTGATTATGTATCACGCCGCTGCAAACGCACTACTCAAACGTTTCACCCATGTGATAGCTAGCCATAGAATTCGCCAAGAGTTGTCAAGAATGCCAAAAATACTCCGGGATTCAACGGGTACCGACCAGTGAGTTACATTCGATAGTCAAGCCTTGGCCATTCAGAGGATGGGCTGTAGATGTAATTGGAGAAATTAAACCCAAATCATCGAAAGGCCATAGATATATTTTGGTTGGGATAGATTATTTCACCAAATGGGTAGAGGCAATTCCGTTGCCAGATGTCACCCAGGAAGTGGTCATAGAATTCATTCAAAAATACATCATTCATAGGTTCGGTATTCCAGAAACCATCACTACAGACCAAGGATCCGTGTTCACGGGTCGAAAAATGGTAAAGTTTGCTGAAGATACTTGTTATAAACTGTTAACTTGAACACCATATTATGCCCAAGCAAATGGTCAAGTAGTGGCGGCAAACAAAAACATTACTTCTATAATCAAGAAGAAAACCAAAGAGAAACCCAAGAATTGGCATGAAGTTCTTGGCGAGGCCTTATGGGCATGTCGAACGTCCCCTAAGGAATCTACTAACACCACACCCTTCAGGTTGACATTTGGTCACGACGCAGTATTGCCAGTCGAAATATGTCTTCAATCAACTAGAATACAAAGGCAATGCGAAATTCCGACAAATCATTATTGGAATATGATCCTAGACGAACTAGTTGATTTGGATGAAGAAAGATTGACGACATTGGAAATCCTCACAAAACAAAAAGAAAGAGTTGCAAAGGCTTACAATAAGAAAGTCAAGTCGAAGTTTTTCACTCAAGGGGATTTAGTTTGGAAAGTCATCTTGCCAATGGACAAGAAAGATCGAGCCTTAGAAAAATGGTCACCTAGTTGGGAAGGACCATGGGAAATTCTGAGAGTCTTTTCGAATAACGCATACGAGATCGATGAACTGAATGACGAACGAAGGATTCTACGCATAAATGGGAAATATTTGAAAAAATATAAATCATTGTTGCAAGAGATTAAAATCATACAAGAATAATTCGAAAAGTAACCAAAATGGCATTAGATTACAAAGCCAGCTAATGGGCAAATTACACAAGATAAGCGCGTAAACAGACACAAGTACTAGAAAGCTTAAGTGCTAGTAGAAAAAGTTAGGGTAAATCTAAAATCAGGACTAGAAGGCCAACAAGACCCTAATTATGGTGATCAAAGCCAAAAACGTCAATCAGTCATCTGACCTCGCTATCAAGGCGACAACGAATACAGAAATGATTGAAGACATATTCGTCATCATTAGCAGGAAGAAACCCACGGTAGTTCCCCCTTCTTCCATCCCCTGGGCAGTTAAGCCAGTTATTACAAAAATGGTGACGAACCATGCCTGGGGGCAACAATCTTTTGTACCAGTTACAGCGGAATGCAAAGGAAGTAATGCCTCCCAATATGTCATATCTATGACTTTGAAGGTTCCTGGTCATCAAGAGTTTCCAGAAATCCTCTAGGAGTTCTGCTTCATCACGAAGTGGCCAAGAGAAAGCCTTCATTAGGAGGCGAAAATACTTCGCACATTGAGAGCCTGCAGCCTAAGCTTTCCTCAGCAAACCGTCCATCTTAACAAGGCGGGGCCTTGGGAGCAACAGTTGTTGGGTGCACCAGAGGATACAGAACATGTGGTGACCAGCGTCCCACAAACGATGCATGAACCTGAGACTTTCAGGAGTTACGTCTAAATCAATGAGCAGATCACTAGCATCATTGCCAAAAGCTCTAGAGATTTCTTCAGATTTGCAAAGAGTAGCATGTCTCTTGTTCGTTCGCATGAAACTGAACAGGTCGTGCATGTTGTCAGCAGCAACCCTCTTAGCAATGTTGAGGATCAAATTATCGCCTAAAAAATTCATTTTTTTGATAAGAGAAGAGGATTGGAAGAGATGAGGATGGAATAAATTTTCCAAAGGATGGTACGTTATTTATAGCAAGTAAAGAGGTTGGAAAGAGGTTCAACTTTACAGTTTCCATCAACCAAAGATGCTGACATGTGGCAAGGAACAGTTGCAAATACGCTTCGTAAATAAAGGGAAGTTGTAGAGGTTTTTATTTAAATCTTCATTCCTAACATTTTTTAATGTTATTATAGGTCATGATATTTTACGGTTTCCTAGGCGGTTTCAGTTTGAGAAGTTAAAAGCAAAGAAACTTTTTAGTTTCTCATCATTATTACTCTTGGAACCCGTCCCAAAATAAATTTTATAATTAAAATGGGGGCTAACAGATAGGAAACACTTAAGTGAGATAAAAATGTCATGAAATAGTGTGTGATGTCACATCAATCAAAATTACCGAAAAGTTAAAAAGGTAAAGGGTTGTTTAAAATATATAATTGCAAGGACCAAGTCAAATAGTGAAACTAGACGTGAGTCTATCAAGTTGGCTCTTGAAGCCAGTCATTTTTTCATCAAGGGCTTTCCCGTTGTCAATGAGCTTGGTCATGTCTTGCTGAGACAGTTTTGACTCCTTGACCTTTTGAATGGCGACACTAGCCTCCCTTTTCAAATGACCCTCCCTTTCCAATATGTTGGCTTTCTGAAGCTCCAATTTGGCAATAGTAGTGTCAATTTCTGCCACCCTTTGTTGGGGATTTGGAATCTCCTGACGGAAAGCTTCGAGCTTCGCTTGGAAAGCAGCAACTTCAGCCAGAAGTTGGTTACAGCGCTGGGTTCGCTCTTCCAGTTTTGATTGATCAACTTTCTTCTGCTGAAAACCCTAGTTGATGCCTTTTATAAGGGGCTTCAAAGCTTGAGAAAACTCTTGGAATCTCGAACCTGATGGAAGTTCGCCCAATTTCTGGAGCAGTTCTTTCACCTCAAAAATGACAGCGTCATTTTGTTCGATCGTTTCAAACAAATTTACGCCCAAAACTTTGCATCGAAACTCTGCCAAAAGGCTATCCCTGGAAGACTCTAAGGGGTCATTGGTGGAAACGTCTGGAGACTTTCCAGTACTTTTAGAAAACAGGGCGTCGCTCTTCATCAATAAATCAAAAGCTTCGAGAGGGTTATCTTTCTCAAGTTGGTCAAGTTCCTCCTGACTTATTGCTACATTCGATTGGACATCCACCACAGGCGTGACATCGTTCGATGAATTGCCCAGGTCAAATGCGCTGCCAATATCAACGTTGCATTGGGTCACAGCCACAATTTGTTGATCCTGCCTCAAGTCTTCAGCATGAGAGTCTGGACGTTGTTTAGACGAAAGCACCTCGAGATTCAGAAGAGAGGGACTCGACTCAACGTCTGCCTCCTCCTCAACAATGGGAGATGCAGCCAAAAGATCAACAGACGGGAGTTATGCTTGCTGAGATGTATTAGCATGGCTATGCTCGATATTCTGACAAAGACAAATGTTTGAGTGTTAGCATATGTACTTAACATAAGGTTCGTAGCTTTTAAAATCGCTACAATTAGACATGGATCGATAATTACCTTGGAAACATTGTCACCAACACAGGAATGAGCACTGTTTGGGTTCAAATCTTTGTGACCACGCCTTTTCTTCTTGGGAATTTATTTTTCCGGGGATTCCTCGATAGGCGTTGTCTTGGTGTTCGTACCCAAAGCGTTGGTCATGCCTAACGCCTCTTGCTTTCTTTTCTTCCGACGCTCTTTGATCTTGGGCGCCCCAGGGGCATCTTTAGCGGCTTCGGCCGTTTTCGGCGGAACTTCGCACTACAAGAAATGGGAGGGCCATTCAGGTTGGGTGAACAATGCATAAATAAAACTCCTATCGAATATGTGTCAAGAGACGAGGGATGTACCCTTTCTTCAGCAAAAGAATCCTTGGTCTTTTTCAGAGCTGACTCAGGAGGAGAGGTTGCTTTCTTCTTTTCTGACGGAGAAGATTTCCTTTTCTTAGAAGATTTTTCTGATTTTGATCGAGTTGGCGCACCCACCTCTTCGTCCGTCTTGATTGAGACGGCTGCAAGCATGCGAGTTGTACAGATAAGTAGCATTATTTCGATTAAATATTGTTTGTTCCTTTAAAAAATTAGAAAATTTCTTACCTAGTCCTATTGGAGAAAGGATTCGAATGTGAGACAAATTGAAATGAAGGTGACCTCTAAAGGTGTGCATATTACATTTAGTTGCAGTCACTTTGTCTTTTTCTTTTGTTTTTAATTTTTGTTTCATTCCTAGTAAAGAATCACAAAAGAACCATTTTGGATATGGTGGCCTAAAGGCCAAAGCCAGTTTGCTGGTTGGGAGCGAAGGAAATTTAATTTTAAAGTGCAGTGCAAAAAGATATTTACTAGGAATGAGAGGTGGAAACTTCATTGTGGGGATTTTTTCTAAAATCTTGTCTTTTAAAATACGGGCGGCGTAATAAACTGTCCTCTTGGGGTACAAAGGATCATAAACAGTTTGAAAGAACTTTTGGAAAGCTTGAATTTCCCGAATATGCGTACCTTTGGTCTTCTTTACTTTATTCTGCACAATATCAAAAGCAGATATTAGTCGAGGAAGCAGACTTTCGGGATTCACTCGACTGGCTTGACGTTTGTAATAGTCTTGCCACCATCGAAAGAAAGCTTCGGTACATGCATGAGATATGGCAAAGGGAATGGGCTTGAAAATGTGGCTTTGATCTTGAGCTCTGCGCAGAATAGACCTCCACACATGCTCTATCAAAGGCTGCCTCAGGTCTTCTACACATTTATACAAAGAATCAGGCTTTGGTTGAACCAAACCAAACTGTTTGGCTACGTGATTCGGCTGATAAGTGTATACCCCATAGGGATCACGAGTTGTTGTCCTGCTAGACAGGAACGTGGGAGTCAAATAGGCTTCCCATATGGCATTTGTCTCTGCCTCATCCTCGATCGAAGTAGCTGGAAATTCCCTTTTGAACTAGGTTGGCCCTCAGACTCTAGTGGCGAATGGGGCCAAAGAGGGGGTAAACACATCACACCCCAAGAGCGCTTTGTATGCAATAGAGAATAATTCTTGTGAGCCTCTGTTGCCATGTCGAAGCATAGCCAGACCTATTCCTTCAGTTGATCTATCCTCATATGTTTTTGTGAAGTTGGTAGGAAGAAAGACTGCCAGTTTGGTCCGGAAAGTGGCTAAGAGCCACAATTGAAACCAAATGGGCCCAGGTATGATTAGGCTACTCCCAGGCTGGTACTCTTTAATATTGACTACTTCTTGGTTCAGATTTTCATATAGAGACCCTAATATAAGTTTGCTTAAGCAGATATCTTTGCCCTCATGCAACTGAATAGCTAAGGTTTTAAAACCTTTTGGGACTTGTATGGATCTTGAACAGAAGATTTACATGGACAACCAGTAAGTTAAGAAAGCGATGTGCTCCTTATCAGACACCTCAACACTTGTAGTGACCCGGTGATCTATTATGAAGTTGCCATAGGCAAGTCTTGTGAAATCAAAAGAGATTTTCAAACCAGAGTCAGTTGGATCGAAAATATGGCCAGTGGGTTTCAGACTAGTTAGGCCGGCAACATCTAACAAAGTAGGAGTAAAGATACCACATTTTAAGTGGAGGCTGCTGGTCGAAGGGTTCCAAAAGTGAAGAGCAGCAATCAAAGTTTCATTGTGATATTTAGGCCCTTGCCTAGATAGTTGAGTAAGGTCAAAGATACCTAGGTCTTTCCAAAATTGACCCTTTTTCTTCTCTACTTTATCCAACCAGGAGATATACTCCTCATTGTTTTCATGTTTGGGCTCCGTCCTAAATTTGGATTTGAGGAAACTTAGGTCATAAGGACCTTTAGTGAAAACTAAAGGAAGATGTTTCTTGGAACTAGGGAAGACAACACTAAGCTTCTCTTGGTCTCCGTGGTCATCTAGGAAAGGTCCTAGAAATGCATGCGAACAAGCACGGAATAATTACCTGGGATTTCCAGATTTTTTCCTCAGCCGCTGTAATGTCTGGATCTTCTATAAACTGGGGACTGTTAACCGGGATCTCCTGTGAGAAGTTGGCAGGCTCGTCGCAACGTGGGAGTTGAGAAGAAGATTCTCCTGGATTTGCCATAATTGAAGTCGTTTAAGATAGTGGAGTAGTGAGAAATTTTCGCTTGGAACGACGAAATGGTAGGGAATTTTTGCGACTGTTTGAGTTTCGGTTATGGAGTTTGTATCTTTTTGCAAAGAAGAAGAAGGAACAGTAAAATCTGATGAAGATAAAAAGTGAAAAGAAAAAGGTAAAACCCTTGTTTTATAGCCTTTTGATTGAGACAAAGTGTCAACATTCTATGGTGACAGTTTTTAAATAAAAAAAAAGGGAGTTTCCGATGTTAGGAATATGGCCCACTAGAGATGGTGGGGACACCATAAAGGTATATTTGAACCGTTTCTTCAAACAATAACGTCGTTTCGATCGAAAACACCTTTTTCCTGCCAAAGGTAAAGGTCAAAAACACCCTTTTCTCCATATCAAGGGATGAAATCGAAAATGATGTTTCTGGGGGGCAATTTGTTAGCCTATATTTTCAGATAGAAGATTTAAATGCGGTCAGACTAAGGTTGACTTTATACTTGAAGAAATAAATATTATGATTTCTCAAACACTTAGTTGAAATTAGACTTACCAAAAAGCATTCGGAACACGCGTTTTGGTTCAACCGACAAAAGCGTATCGAAAACAGTTTTGTTTTGGATAAGATCGAGCCAACAAATATCTTCAAGGAGCGTGTGTCTGGAATTTGAATCGGATGAATATCTATGGTTCGATGTTAGCAGTTGTAGTTTCAAATCCTACGTAGGTAGTTTATTTTCTATTAGTA
>Ga0315913_1001679_pt1 | contig 24871 bp, 20 predicted proteins | sample MpolsnodulesMG_FD_207736 | JGI IMG/M metagenome (GOLD analysis project Ga0315913, IMG submission 207736) | Medicago polymorpha root nodule microbial communities from Los Angeles, California, United States - small nodules | ecosystem: Host-associated > Plants > Roots > Nodule | place: USA...
CATCACTCTCTTAATCGTCAATATTATTTATATTTATGTTGATGTGCTATGAGCCTATGACTGGTTTCTTTTGTTTGTTAATATATTTGCATATTAAAAAATGGTTATAATTATATTGTACATTTAATTATATAATTTTTTTATTAACGTATCCCAGCCGTATCGTATCTTGATTTTTGAAATTTTTCTGTATCGGCATATCGGTGCAGTATCGAATCCGTATTGTATATCGTATTCGGGCTTCACAGAATATCAACCAGTGACTTCCTCATTTTAGAGTAAAGAATCTATACATGCACATATTGTAGTAGTGCAGTTCAATGATATAATGTTGTGACAAATATGTATTACTTGATAAAAGGGTCGCTGAGTTGGTTTTGACGGATAGTAGCACATGCCAGCATTCTCAGCTTGTTGTTTTAACCTGATTGGTCGAACTGAGGTAGATGTGGCTCCAAATTTAACATTCTAGATGGAGATGTTATTTTTGTTCAAACTACATTTGGAAAAATGGTAACTGAAATGCAGACAGTGTGCCACATATACATGGAATGAAATTTGGAACTCAAAACTGGAAATTAAATTGAGAACAGCAGAGATGTTATAACCACAACTTGCACCACGGCTTTAATTTTATATTATATTTTGACAAATTTTTATTACACATACAATTAATAGATAAATAGATTATAGAAGTCGTTCAGGAAGTCAACCCGAAATAGGACAAAAAGCAGCACATGTCCTCTGTAAACTTTTATCGACCATGATTGATCATTTCTCTTGTCAGTAGTATACGACTTTTTCTCATTTTTAATCTCCAGTGAGTAGAAAAATCATGAACATTCTCGTTCAAAGCAAAGAAAAATATGAGCTCATTCCAATCCCCCTTTTTATCCAAACCTATTGGCTTTTAACTTTTTTGCACACTACAGCTTTATACAAAAAAAACACTTTTTTTGTCCTATTTTATTCATAACTGGGAGAGAGAAAAACAGTAGGAAATATGAAATGGTAATAAGATTATGTTGGCCAGAGATTTATGGAAGCTGGCAAATCTTTTTTACATTACATAAAAGTTTTCTTTGCTACAGCATTATGCAGCCCTCACTTAAATCAACACTAGGAACTAGACAAAATCAAGAAGCAATAAATAAAATGACCAAAAGTCAAGCAACTATACCCTGTATACACTCACTAATCCAAAAATCTTATGTACTGATACAGTTCAATGACAATGATCAATGACCTCAATTTGAAAAACCTCCATATGAAAATGGAAGTATAAATAAGTTCAAGGCGACGTGGTCAGCAGATACAGGTGGTGTTGATAATAATGTTACTCCATTGACAGAAAGAATTACATACCACATAACTAAAAGACTGCAGACACCATCTGAGTTGCTAATTTAATTAGTTGCCTATACAGAGTAGCCTTTTGCTATCTTCGCCCTGTTTACAATCCCAAGGGTGTAGAACAATGCCGAATTCATCCCATGCAGTAACTCACTTTGTGATCGCCTAATTATAGATCTTTACTGGCTTCTCAAACGTGTGACGATTCTGAAAACAAAAGCCATGTATTTTGAATATAGATTAAACAAAGCAAGTTTTCCAACCTCAAAACGAATTAGCAAAGTGGACAAAATACATCCAAAAAGACTCTAGAAATATCACGAACCTGGTTGACAGCATATGATCTTTTAGGAGCATTGTCAGTATGCTCCAAGCCAAGATATTGCTCCCAAGCACCATAAACATCTCGCCTCTATCAGAACGATACAAAATAAGTAATAAACAAATTCAACACATAATGATGAATATCATGCAAGAGAAAAAACATAATTACAATTAAGTTTCAATTAATGCACCTGAAAACGACTGGAGACAATGTCTGAATCCTGAAGGTACTCTGGACGCCCAAGTGATAGAAAAGCAAACTTCCACTGGCCAAACAAGAAATATGATAAAACCGTTAGGTAAATTGAAATCAAATATAATATCAATTTTTGTTGAGTGAAACCGTCAAGCAAAATAAAATGACTTCAAAAGCTACAACTGTAACAAATAACAACCAGGGTAAGTAAGGAAATACCTTGCTAAACTCTTCATCAGGAACTTGAAGTTTCTTCTGTATTCGCACTTTAATTTCAGATAGAGTTTCACCTTCGTGTATAACCAAGAAAAAGGGATCCCCAAAGTTTTGAATTTGCTGCAAAGTTTAGGGGAAAAACAAAATACACAATATCACCATGAATAACAGATATATGAAAAAAATTAAAAAATATACAAATAAAAGGAGTCAATTAAAACTATTTACCATTTGATTTTGAGCAGTGTCTTTAGTAAAATGGTACACGTGAATTAGACGATCCTGTGGACCAATGTTTTTCTCTTCTTCTGGAATCTGAAATTTGAACAAAACCACAAAAGATTTCCATTTATTTTGCGAGAGAAATCAAACAATTAAAAATAGTATCTAATTATATATCCAGAGAATAGTCTGACAGTGTTACTATTAGAGCAAATAAAAGAAGAAATACATCATACTCTAAAGGTTTCAAACCCCACTTATAGGAAGAGATTCCTACCTCCTCTGCTCGCAATGTCCAGTATTGATCATTAATATTTTCAATCTTTTCATTGGATGGAAACACCTGCACAGGCAGATTGGCAGGAAGTGATAAGTGTAAATAGTAATAGTAATAATAATGTTTTTGTCTAAGAGTCAAACCAGAAAGACAGAAACGTATGCAATTAAAGAATCATAATTGAATACATTTAGTAAATTTAACTACGATTTACAGATAATTTTGTTAGCAACAATAACAAAAAGTATAACAAATTGAGTAATCATCAACAAAGAGGTAACTAAATACCTTGTATATCTTGTGATAGAAGACTTCAAGCAACCTTAACTCAGCATCCGGATGAGATAACTCCACCTGAGCAACAATAGTAAAAAGTGAGCATGATACAGAAGTATTCTGTAGTTCCGTTTGAAAAACTAATGTTGGGGAACAGCTGACAATTTATTGAAAAAATAGAATTTAGTCAACATTGAAGTCGCTGCTGCTCAAAACATGCAAAAAATGGCTTCACCTAAATGACTACTATTTTTTCTTCACAAGTCAGATGAAGCCATGCGTACTAGTTTTTTGCAGTTGTGACCTGTAGCCATAATATGGTGCAAGAGTATTGTCTGCACATGAATTGTAACTGGTTAATGAAGTAAAGCTTAACAAGTTCACCTTGGTTTTAAGATCATCAAGGACATCTCCAACAGTGCTCTGCTTTGGGAGTCTGATAGTGTGACTAACCACCTGATTTAACAATGTAAAGAAATATAATAAGGGGTAATCAGAAAAATATAGATGAAAATAGATGAGACTAAGGTTACCATACTCACCTCGTCCTTGATGGCATGATGAAATGCAACTTTCAGAGTTTTCAAGCCTTGTAATTCGGGTAGAGGAATGTCGAGCACTTCATAGTATAATATATCTGATGTCTGATGTTGAAGGAAAAAATAAGATGTGATATTTTTCAAGAACAAATATTAAGAAGTATTTAACAATTAATACCTGATTGTAATGAACTAGCATATCAGACAAATGATCCACCCCTCGGTGCTTAATAGGCTGGGGTTTCGGTTGTTGAGAGTAGCAGTTGTGAGGGGTAAGACGTATTTTGGATGGATCATCCAAGCCAAGTTGTTGAGCTACTCTCTCCACCACATCATCATATGTATAAAGCCTTGACCTAGAATAAGAATAAGGATGGAATGTTAAGCAAAATAGCATATGAATTCTTACACCAGCTATCTTGTAAAATAGTTCCATAGTATGAAATATAATAATTTTATTGCAAAATTTCAAGATGCTTACATCTCCAAAGAAAAGTCATCTTCCTTGGGTCTGTCCAATGATCGAAAATGAACCACCTAAGAGTATAACAGATTTTGAAAAGAGATTTCAGCTGTTAATTCTTAAAATATGAACATGATGAACTTCAAGATAGCTTGTGTATATGGGTATGCACAAGCCTGTGCGCAGTGATAGTGAGCAAAGGTACCGAGTAAAAATCCTGGAAGGTTTCATATCCACATCACCTAAAACCAAATAAACTGCATTTAGTAAAGCCAAAAAATGAAAGTACCTGGCGGTTATGAACATATTCTAAATATGAGGGCACATCTGGATAGCGAACTTGTTCCTCATTATCTACTAAGGGAGCTTTCTGAAAGCATACAATATCTCCATCCTCCAGCTACAAATAAAGAATACAGTCAATGTGTGATTAGAAGATACAGTAACCCAATTGGAGAATTTGGTTCATGTATTATTTTTTCAATCCTGGGAATCTTTACATGGGAATTTGGATTCTCATGTCTGGCAAAACCCCTCCAAATATATTCCCAATCTAAAATGTTTCCGGAACATTTTTTCCAAACATGCCCACAATTTCATTTCAAAGGTGGGTTTGGACTATTCTCAAGGCAGGGGAGTACTTTTAATTCATGAGTTGTGTAAACTACTTAGCCTTATATCCATCATGTCATTAAGCTACTACCATCCCACCGCCACATTATTTCCATAAGCGGACACTGGCCCCAACTGCCACCTCCCAAAGTCTTCAGTTGCAAGAAATCGGCCACTCTAGCATTACCAACTGCAATTGACAGTGGTCAGCCTTCGGCCAACCATGGCAACTGCCACTTGTCAGAAGTTGACCAAAACTGATCACTGGGAATCCGACCACACCAATTAGTAAGCGCCAGTCCCCATCCAAAAGGTTTTTGACCAACCAGACATAGCAATCATCATTCCCATTAATGCTATTGTCAAGATTTCCAGGAATATTTTTCAAAAACAGAATCAAATACCCTTTTCAGCATCAGTTATGAACATACCTGGCTTGCTCGAAATGTTACTTTCTTATCAATAGGTTCACACATGACATTTGGCTCAAACTTAATCTCCTGCACAAAACAAGGCTTGGTCAATTCACTAATTTTGCAACTCCTAGGAACAAAATTTCTCGGATCATAAACAAAAGATGCACTCCAATAACTACTTTACTATGGAACATGACACACTCAATCTACTATGATTCACTAAAGCCATCACAGTAATAACGTATTGTGGAACAAATGCAATTTGTTCAAATTCTGCAATGCAATAGCAATATTTATAGCGCCACCATAGCCGCTATTTAACAACACTGGTAGAAAATATTGTTAGAATTTTTTGTTGTGTCTAACTTATCCTTACAAAACCTACTTGTAGAGTGAGAAATGTCTACCACTTTTAAAGTCATTTTCAGGTCTTATTCAATGTGGAACTCGTAACACACACCCCTTACACCTAAGAAGCGTAACCTGGGTGGCCCAATAGCAGGTAGCCCAATGGATTTTGGATAGGCTATGATATCATCTTAGAATTTGGGTTGGGCCGAACTCAGCCTTTACAAAACTGGCTTGAGGTAAGAGAGTGTCTCTATTTATAAACTCATCACATGCCTATATCTCTTTTCAGTGTGGATACATCCTCTCGCACCCAGCACTACTAGCTTGGAGCATAAAGAATTTAGTGGGTGGCCTGAACAGCAAGGCTCTGATACCATATTAGGTTTTTATATTGGACTTGATTCATCCTTAGAACTAACAAATATATACTGCACATGTGGCCAAAGGTTAAAAAGAGGTAAGGAGCTAGTTGACGACGGTCACTTTCCAACTGATAAATCCATAACATATAATAAAAGCTTTAAGATATCATGATTCCGAAAACAGAAGAACATAAAACGGGAAGAGACAAAGAATAGTTAAAGGTAATATTAGGCTCTAATCGGGAATTTTGCAGTTCCTTAAAGAAATGAAGTTATCGCACTAGTGATTACTATTAAACAAGAAATGACCTACTAAGCTTGAATAGCACCCCACAAAACTAGATATAGAAAATCGGATTTTTGTAATTTCAAGCATACGCAATCGAATGCTCCTTTAAATCTACATATATCATGACTGAATTAAAGGAAAACATACAAACCAACCTCGTAAAGTACAATATCTTCTTCAGGAACATAACCAGCCATTTCATTTAGCCTTGTTAAGATTTCTGATGGCTTGCCAGTACACTTCACAAAGAGCCTTCCAACATAGCTGCCATTACAAGGAAACAAACCATGTGTCAATCCAGGTTCTACACACACAATATATTAAAACAAATAAATTACTCAGTACCGAAGCTCCTCTTTTTCAGGATCATATAGCTTAAAGAAAAGTAATATATCGTCCTTTGTCTTGTCAGGTGGTGCAATGGGACATAAATCCTACACAAAAATACAGATTTTCAAAAGATTGTGTTTGGATAATAATGTTTTGTGCTATTAAAAAGTAAACAATTTCCACAATAAATGTTACCGTCCCCTTCTCCACTTCCAAAAACAACTTCAGTTCTGCATTATGAACCTTGTTTGACACTTCTCTCAATTGTCCGACCTGCCAACATCAGAGCACTCTCAGAACAAGAAATACAAACCAAAGGCCCAAAAAAATATGGAAAATACTTAAACAAGTTGCATTTTTTAATTTTGAGTACAAAACAGTGAGCTAAAGATGGAATAATAAATAAAAGACAACAGAGAGCCCACAAAGAGTTGACTATATATCCATCCCAATATATGGAATCTAACAAATCAGGCAGCTAGGACAACCATGTAACTAGAAGGCTGACATTAGATGATTTGAAGCTATAGTAAAAAAATACATAAAGGTGTTTCCATGTGATAGTAGGAGCTTATAATTTTACAGATCATATCTCCCTTGAATCATGAAACCCAACTGTCAGAAAAAAGGTAGTGAGAGCAAAGATGGGGAACACAATAAGGAGAATCTCCAAGGAAGCAAGAAAATTTACAGTTTGTGTTTCCTCAATGTGTGTCAGCGGTCTATTAGGCCGATAAGTATGGTTTTGACGCTTAGCCCATAGCCAAAACCGCTGAAATTGAACTGGTATACCAAACTCTTTTGCAACCTCTTCCTGAAAATAACAGATTATGCAACAAATATCAAACCTGTAAAATATAGCTTTTAAACAAAAGCGCTAAAATAAACTAAGCAGACATCTCATCGTAAACATTGTAAATTATTACTACGAAAGACATCAGATCAAATTCATTTGTGAGACATTTTTATTATCTTCCAAGTAAAGAAATGTAAATTTCAAATTTTATTATTGTTGGAAAAATAAAAGTTCTCTGATAACAGAATGCTTTAAAGAATAAAGTTTCAATTTGTCTCCGATATCTTCCAAGTAAAGTTCTCCGATATCTTCCAAGTAAAGAAATGCAAGTTTAAAATTTCATGATTCAGTGAAAAAATAGTCTGCCCTCTGTCACAATTTGTCCAATAAAAAATTATCAAAACCAGACCATTAAGCTAACAAGGATGATTGATGGTGATACCTTGAAAACATTAAAAGGTGTCTGCTTTTGTACACGGAAACTTCTCACTTTGTCGTGGTCTACAAGATCAAAGTAGATATCCTTTCCCATCTGCCCTTCAATGTCTTCGTCTCGTGCCACCTAAAAAATATCATACTTGTCAGTAATACAAAATGCAATTTGATTGTGTAAATTCTGATATAAAAGACATAATGCTCAATTCAATTGATTCCCAAAAAACCAAGCTCAGGAACTACGAACCTTTATAATTGTATAAAGATGGGCCTCAGCCTTTTCTTTCTTTTTGTGCTCTTTTTCTTCTTGTTCTTTCTTCAACCTCTCCTGCATTGTCCATTACAAAAAGTCATGTCAGATCTTCATAATAAAGTAAAGAAAGAAACACAGCAATAAAAAGTATGGGACAGCAGCAGATTGAACTAGGCTTAATTTTGGCTCAGGGTTTATAAATTATGCTGCACTTCTCATTTGAAAGCAAACTTAGAATCCAAGATGTAAATAGTTCTCTAGTAAAACAACACATGAATTGGTTTTGAATGTTAGACTTACAAGTACAAGACAAACATAAAACATGTTTCTATTTAGCTTGGCTTCATTCTGAGTACTAAAAGTAGATAAGATGTATGCTTACCCTTAAATGTTCAGCAATGTCTTTCTCATCCACGTTGCATATGATTTTGTCCTTGTCACTTTCACGTATATACACCAGCATATAAGCATTTGAATATTTGGTGAATTTAAATGGTGGGTTATTGAACCCAGGATTTGTTTGCGGTAACTGTTGAAGCACAAGTGGATCAATCAATAGCAGACAAGATGTAAAAAGGATAAAATGTGATGGCAATGGAAATGAAGCAATTACCTCTTCCTCACCACCATATTGCTCCTCTAATGCCCGCTTATTGTCTTCTTTCGTCACCCTCTCATCATCGAATTTGTACCTGATAACAGTCCCATATCAAATATAGTGATAGGCAGGGACAGACAGAGCCAAAAAGGCAATCCAAAACAGAAGAAAGAAAACAAAGCTCCTTCAAGTATGTTGCATGGTAGTCATGTTCAAATACAAAAATTATTGGAATTATACTAATCTAACAAAAAAATACCAAGGAACAGATGTGTCCTTTGTAATTGTCTACCACTACAACAGTCTGATTTCTAATATTACCTACCATGTGGTTCATGCAACTAATCTCCTATTACAACTTGATATGTCAGTAGAAGCGTAGAACACATGGAAAAAAAGTCAACTGATAACCATAAAACATAACAGCCTTTAGATGATATTTTAGCATTATTTGACAATCTGAGAGACACACAACCATCCTAATTGCTGATTCATTTCAACACTGAATGACTATTAACATCTAAGTCTGAAACTTTCATGAGGCCATTATGTAGCCTTGAAACATAATAGGTACTGCAGCTGCTGAACGATTGTGCTGCGCATATAAATAAATAGATGCTTGTAACATGACTTGGGATCTTTAAACAAACTGTATTCACTAAGAGCAACTAAATAGCAGTGAACAGTACTGATCTCTTAAGACTATTATACGTACCACTGTTCAGAGAGAGTTGGCCTGATAAAAGCATAATAATGCCCACCATGCACGCCCCCACTGTGAACCAAAACACTGCAGAAAAAAATAAATTAAAATTTGTTACAAAAGAAAACATCAACGACCAAATATGCATAAAACTAACTGCATAGTGATGGTCTTTAGCAACATAGATAAATACGAATTTATAACCCCCATGCAATCATTAATTAAAGAACAAAGATACTATTTTAGTATGAGAAATGTTTTACCAAGTTGACTACAAAGAGAAAAGAATGCACACTAAATAATACATGGATAATCAAAGAAAAGTATTTTGATGTAACTGCATACTCCAACTACATGAATTCGGTCAAAGTCAATCACATCAACTCATACAACTTCATGAACTGATTTCCATGCAAAACAACATTTCCCTCAAATAAATGGATCCCAAGTGATCAACAAGATTTTACCAAGGGTTAACTCCCTTATTTCTATACTTTGTTTTTATGTAATTACAAAGCAAATGGCAGTGTTACGGTACACCTTTTACATAGGGTACCGGTCCACCTAAGGACAAAAGAGAAAATGATAACATTAAAAATAAAATAAAATAGCAGCCTCAAGTGCAGCAAGCCCTACAACTCTGCAACCCCAAATGGTCCTGCACCTCACTCAGACATCACTGTCACATGCGCCGCCCCATCTCCCCCAAAAAGGCCTTTGACTCTACTGTATGGTAAAGCTCCGAATGCAGGGTGCAATACCCCAAGAGTCACATCCCAAATCTTACCTATGCTTCTGGAGCAAATTAGAGAACCCTTCCAACGATGATTCTTGGTGTTCTGACGGTGTTTCAGCAATCTTTTCGGGAGGGAAAGCAGCTCGGGTTTGGCAACCACGAGGAGGAAGCAAAGCGACAGGGACTAACCAGCATCGCTTCCAAGCTCATATGATTGGAGGATCCAGGTGTTAATCTCTGAACATCTGCTTCATAAATCATAATCCACAGTTCCCAGTCCCAAGGTCGGCCCTAACATGATCAATTCATCAATACCAGTTATTTGTTTCCAATTAAAGCAACACATTGAAAGCAGCTTAACAATCCATATTTGAAAGCCACAGACCATCACGCTGCTCCTACCACAGTTAATCACACTGAGTTGCAGACCTCCATAGGTGGTTTCATGAGAATGGTATCCCGAATGAGCTCTGATGGGTTTAAGGATGGACCAATTGGTCTTCATTTACCAGTCTATTAGAGGAAATGGATCATTAAAAAGACTTCAATCTCTGGCGCATAGCCGACAGTAACAAGCAACCCCGAAAATGCCATAGCAGTATAGCGGGTAGCGGTAAGGCCACTACTTCGTTGTTTAGGGAAACAATACAAGAAATTTATACCATACACATATAAAAGTTAGAAAATAGAAGAATACGCATATTTAAAGACATGATCATAACTAATAATCAAAGTTCATTGTTACCAATGCTCACATATATGAAGCAAATAAGTTTTAGCTTCCAACACATGAAATTAAGAATCTGTGCATTTACAATAAAAACAACAAGTGATTCTTAAATTGAATGGCTATAGGGGCAGCTTGGTTCCTCATTGTGTTTTACTGCCTACTGATTGTTAGAGGATGGTCGTAGAAAAGTCGCAGAAAGGACCGCTAGAAAGTCGCACAAGGTAAGGAGGGAATATGAAGCTGTTAAGGTTGCAAGAGGGGAGACAAAGCTGTTTTGGAGGAGCAGAAATGAGAAGACACAAGAGCCCTAATTTGTTGTCGTTCAGAATTTTAGGGTGAAATGACCAAAAAATCCATAATAAACACAGGGAACAACTATAAGTTTAGGGCATATTCGGGATTTTACTGTGGCGGCCGCTGTTTGACCGCTGCAACCCTGCTCAAAACAGCAATGCAGTGGGGTTGTGTAGCGCCTAGGGCCGCTACAGCAGCTGCTATGGATTACATGGACATGGACTTGCTGAAAACTAAGGTTTAACAACATGATGCACCACTTGATCCATATAGTTGACCTCACATAGTGGTAAAATGTTTTTGTTATTGTTCTTGTTGAAGTAATCAATCAAGAATAGCTTTATTATAATATTATTTGTCCAATTCTCGCTATTCATATTATTAAGAAAATACCTTCTGTTGTCAAAAATGAAAAAGAAAATATCTTCTCCTATTTGATTTCATTTCATTTCATTTGGAAGCTTCCTCTATCATTAGTTCTTATCTTATAAAACGCTTTGCACAAACTAGCATACATTCAAAAAAAATTATTCATTCTAGCCTACAAACTATGTCCTCAGACCATTTTTCCCCTTCATCTTTTGTTTCCTTTCTTCCCTTATTTCTTTTAAATTAAACAATTTTTCCTTCTAATGATACTGCATGATATCTTTAAGGGGAAGCATATCAAAGTTACTTCCGCACGTTCTTCATAACGCTCACGAACATCTTTTATTAAATGTCACCGTGTTGTGATAAAAAGATGAACAAATGTATAAACACAAACTATTCCTTCCAGATATAAAAAGCACTAACTGTAACAGATAAAAGTGCATGGGGAGAAACCATAGCCAACATATAAAGCCATAAGGGCTTCTTAATGAGAATGTTTAGTACAACCACAGTTCATTGTATTCTAATCTAAAAAGCATTAACTAACTAAAATACATACAAGTGTATGCGGAGAAAACTCTGCCAACATTTACAGCAATAACAGACAGTAAATGCAAATGATATCACGCATTATATTAATCAAAGATAAAATCGAGAATTATGCACCCCAAACACCCACCATCAAATAAAAAATCACAAAATAACACTGATTATGAAGGGCTGAAGTATCTATAAAATTAGAAAGGTAATGCCCACACAATCAAAGTCGTGCATGCAAACTGTAACTATACTGCAGAAACTAACTTTTAATTACCTGTGAAGTGTGTAAAGATTGCGGACACTCCTGTCAGCATCAGGTGATAGATATTTTCCATTCTCACGATCAAGATCAAGTTGTGAGGGAAACTCATAACGGTCATTAATCTACATAGTAAGGGCATAAAGAGGAAATTAATATCTCATGAATGAGTTAAAAAGGAGCGCCAACACTCCATAAAAAATGAAAGAAAATCAACAGAAACTTGTGATAACTGCAAATCCCTGCGCTGACTATTTCAAAACAAATTCTTTCATTCTAATGCTTTCAAATAATGTAAGTATATGCATAAATACAACCCCCCCAACCTTCCAGACTGCAGTAGTGTGCAAAAGAAAGTATAGATTAACAAACAATGCTCTTAGATTTCCACTTAGTTGTTTGCTTACGTAGCATGTTACACTTAAAGATGTTTGCTAACGTAGAATGTTATACTTAATGATCCAACAAAAACGCTCAAGCACTGGGCAAGCAAAAATCTTGTAATACCATCAACACCAACCATACAAGTTATTTCTCAACGACTATATACATGTCAAATCTTCATAGGCCTTTTACAGCAGAGCTGGAGCACGCTAGATGTATCTTACTCAATTTCGGTGCACTGAGTAGTGAAATTTAACAGTTATGCCAATTGAACTTAATTTCAGTGCACTGAGTAGTGAAATTTCTAAATAATTTCAGTGCGAAATTTCTAAATAGAAATACACTACTAACTTCATTGCATACTGAAACAAATACCAAGAGAGCGTACAAAATAATATATTGATAGTACTACCAACCTTAACCATGGTATCCCGCATAAAGTCATATTCAAATCTTTTGAGCTGAAGCTGAAGGACAGGAGGAAAATCAATAAATAGGACACCCTTCTTAGCATCCTGAAACGATGGGACCAGTAATATGTACATTAGTTTGTGAACCAGACTAAATAAAAATGCAAAAACTTAGATGTTGGCATTCTGACAAATGCAACAAGCGATTTAGAGAAATAACACTATATTGTTAAAAGGAAATAAACATTTACACAAATAAATTCCTACTGAGTAATATAATAACTTTCGATGCCAGGGAGCTAAGTTTAAATAAATTAAATCATACAATTCATTATTATAACTCTAAAAAGGCAAAAAAAACAAAAAAAAAAAAGGTTTTGCTAACAAGTGCCCTTAGGGCACTTCTAAAGGAAACCAAAAATAGTAGTTTTGCATTGAAAATAACAATTTTTTAACTTTTAAAAAGTTAAATTCTCCACTTTTCATCATTTCCCAACATAATATTTCTATTTTTGCTTTCTTAACCAATGCCCTAAGGGCACTCTTTAGCATTTCCCAAAAAAAAAATATTGGTCATAATAGCATTGATAGCCAGTCGGTCATAGCATTTAAAGCCATCAAATGGCTGATTCCATAACAAAAATAAAAATACAAATGCAAGATTCCATAACAAAAATAAAAACACAAGAAAATAGACATTAACTTCTCTAAATTACACTAGAAGTTTGTTATAAACCACTTCAGCTTTTACCAACTATCACTAACCTGCAAACCATACTGTTCTGCGTGATATTTGTTATCCCCCTCAAGACGTTCAACTTCAACATACTTATCAAAGGAAGCATAAACATCGCGACAGCCTTTGACATCAAGCTGAAGGTCTAGCATGCAAAAAATTAAATTAGTATCATGTGACAAGGCAAAAATAAACAAATGTTGAATTTACATTGCATAAGAAAATACCATAAAATGACTCCTTTCTAGTTGATTTGTAGTCCACATTGATGCACTCTATGTAGTTCATGTGGTGTCCTTCAAATAGCTTTTGTATAGTTCCCTCAACAACGGTTCCCTAACAACGAAGAAAATAAACCATAAACATTTGATACTGTCATTCATTGTAAAAAGCATGAGCAAAAATACAGAAGGTCTTTCTCAAACCTTCATTTTGTCTTCAAGTTTTTCACAGAGGACCCGATTTAGTTCTTGAACATCATGCTGCATGAAAGAATCATATGTATCCCATCCAAACGATTTTGTCAGCTCCTTTGTTGCAACGCTGGTATCACTATATTGGAGCTTGTAGAATAAACTTTGCAGAGCCAAAGGGATGCTTCCCGAGGGCATATCATTTTCAGTTGTTGGCATATGGTACACAGCCTGGATGTGATATCCAAGAATCAACTTCAGCACTTTTCAATCAGACAAGTGGACTTCAGGCAAGACAAAATAAGACTAACAGTTCTTACCTTCCTAAAATAAGGAATATGGTACAGAGTTTGAAGTAGAGAATTCATATAACAGGTAGCTCCTTGGTTCTTGAGCCCAACATAGCCGGTCTCCTTCTTTGAGTCATAATTCCAGTAATCAACAATCTTACGAACAAGAACCTCAGCTTCGATTATAAGAGTATCATTCACGAGATACCCTCTACTAGGATCATACAATTCACCAAGAGGCATGAAAGATGTGAAACCCCAATCACTTTCTCGTGCATTAAATTGATGTTGTGTGTCTGCATAACAAGTAAAATTAAGCAACAAGATCCATGGCTTAATAAAAAATCAAGATTTCCACTTCCTCTTTCTTAAAATTTCATATGGGTAACACTAACAAGGTCAATTGGCAGAAATAGATAATAAAACTCATTATCTCATCTTCCACCTAATTTCTAAACATGGTGCAGGCGATTGGAACCTCGGTTAACGGAAATGCTGTGAAACCTATAATGAATTCCAAATTCCAAACACAAGGGCCAAATGCGAGAAGAAAAAAAAAAGAAATGCAGAATAATTAGTGTGTGTGAAGATTTCAGATGATTTATTATAATAGCTTATTTGAGTATCAAATGATCTTGCATCATTAACTGCAACATAATGACATATACATCTTGCAAAATTCTTCTTTTAATTCCAGCAATGTTTTACTGTAATGACTAGTCAATGCCATTACGTAACAAGTGTGAAGATCAAATTGAAAGGGCTACCTTTTCTCACGGTGAACTTATTATGGATTTGATTAACAATTGCCAAGCTAAACTGTGCATATCTACTCCAACCATAGGGCAAACTAGTTGAATCCGCGACATCCAAATACATGGACAAATAGTCCACATTGTTTCCTTTTGGGAAAATAAGCACACGCCTATCAAGTACATAACAAAATTAAGAAGAGGTAATCAGTGAAATTGAGTAAACATAGCAGAGCATATTTAAAAATGAAAATTGTTAACCAATTTACTAAATCTCTAAAAAAAATACCATTTATAAGCACCAACGACGAATACTTCTGAATAGAGCTTTTTTGTATTCAGCCTAGTAAAATTGTCGATTCTCCATGTGAATCTGGTTTGCGGGGGATCCGGGACAGGCTGGCTCTCCACAGTATTGGCAGTTTCAGGTTGAGCTACAACTAATGATCATCACAACAAACAAAATGAACAATTACCCATCATGTTTGCAATTATCATAAAACTTAAGACTATAAAGCGGGTAGTATGGCATTACTTAACTACACCCTCCGATAGCTTACAATATAGTATGACTAAACAGACAGGCAATATAATTAATTGCACAATCAACAAAGACATTGAAATTCGACAAATTCCAAAGTGCAAAGCAATCAACAACTGGACATTAATTTGGACTTAAGATTATTCTGTAATCCTTAACCAACAGGCTGATTTGTGTTAAAATTGATCCAAAAGCACCTTCATTGAAGAATTTTTCTTCATTCAAAATGTGATACCATGAAACCAGCAAATTACAATTCCAAAGCCAAGTTTTCGCACACCTCAAACACCCTCCTCTCTGTATTATTTTTTAAAATCAAGCAATAACACATAGACAACTTTTCAAGCAATTCTTTTTTTATTTTGCTATTAGGAAAGATTTAAAAAGTAATGAGTTGGATCAAAATATGGTCTATGATTAAACACTACAGCGTAATTTGATATGTAGCAGGCCCCACTTAGTGGGATAAGGCTTGGTTGTTTATTGTTGTTGCTATATTGGCATAGTGGCCAATGCATTAACGAATACAAGCAGATGAAATGTGGTGACCCGGGTTCGAACCCTGATTCCACATAAAATGTCCTCACAATCAAAACACTATGTTGTAACACCGGGTAATGGGATCTTTTGAAGCAATTCAATTACATCAAACAAAAGCTGAGAAAACAGTAAAAAACAGTTCTTGATTAAAGAAAAAGGAAATTTTTCACATGGATCAAAAAAAGCTGAAAACACTAACTACCTTCCATAGGCTGATGATTGTTGTTCTCAGGCAAATCAGCGTGTGGCACGAGCACTTCTTCATCCTCTTGCTGCTACACAAACAAAACAAAAAATCAATCAGAAATTCACACCCTAGTTTGGATCCACCATAGTACCAATTACCAAAGCCCTAAAAATTGAAACAAGAAAACGGAAATTGCGATGAAAAATTCACTATTTCAGATCAAAAACATCAAGAAAAAAAATTGAAACGAAAACGAAAACCCTGAAAGTGAAGTAGGAAAGAAAATCGTTCGTGAGTGTTAGGGAAAGACGTACGTCAATGGGAGCGGACATCATGACGGTCATGGTGAAACTGGAACCTGCGCGGGTAATTGTAGAGAGAGAAAGAAGAGAGAGAGTGATGAAGAATGAGATCAGCAGAAGCTGGTTCGAGAGAGAGAAGAGAGAAGAAATAAGGTCTTTTATTTGGGGTTTGGGCAATTGTGAGATTTCGTGTTCATATGTGGGCCTTGTTTCTTAGAAAAAGGGTGATCACACCATTGATTAAAAGTGTAGTACATAGGATTGGTACATGGGATTGTTAGGGTATGGGTGATTTACTATTGATTGACATGGGTTATGGTTTGAGCACTAATATTCGTTTTCCTTGTTAGTTTGTTACTTGATTGATAAGGTTAGGGTAGTAGGGACGAGTAATATTCTAGGCTTCTATTTATTGGGTCTTGTTCATTGTTCAATTGATAACGTTAGGTCGTCATCATAGTAGTAAGAACGAGTGATACCTTTTGTTTTTATTTATCGAGTCTTGTTCATTATCAAACTGATTGATGTTAGTTCATTTTCACGGCAGTAAGGTCAGGTAAAATCGTATATTTCTATTTATTAGATCTTGTTCATTGTCCAAGTTATAACAGTTAGGTCACTGTATTGTATCATAGTAAAGACAAGTAATGTCGAAAATTTGCGTGGTTTGGGTGTTGTATTGATCGTTGCTAAAATTTTGAATAAACTTCAAATATTGTTTCACCAAAACATTGAATGAGATGTTTCATCATCTTATTGATGAGAGAAACTGCAAAATATATATGGTAATGGGATGTCTCAATATATGTGCATGTGTGTATGCATGCGCCGAAGTTGTAAGTGCATGTATGTGCTCACGTGAGTGTTGTAGTGAACTTTCCTTTATGAGGTGACTCTTGTGATTATTGTTGGATCAAGTTATCTCGTTGCATTTAATGATTGTTTGTCCATATCATATATTTTTTCAATCACACTATGTTCATGTTTTTCCACACAACCCTAATCATCGTGAATATTGGGTAGTGGCAACCATATACTCATTAGAAAAGTTTGGATTGGTAAATAAGTAGTTATTCACATGTTTTCATCTCGCTAATTGAGTTTGCCACTCTCGTGCAAATACAAATCACATCAATTTATACTTTGGGAATAACGGCAGGGATCTTCGTGGACATTGTCACGAGTCAAGCTTATTGATAACATCGTGCTTCGATAATTAAAGTAAATAGGGTGTTAATAGTGGACGTTGTGAATCAACCAAACCAACATACTGCAAAGCTACTCTACCACTTTTAAGAAGACTATCAACACAAAGATGCAATCGTTTAATCATAACCTCCTTACCCAAACTAGAACGTCTGTTGTTTTTGGGTTAAAAGTAGCTCATCTTAATGAAATTGAAGATGGAAAACATGAACCCATTTTTTTCTTTTTAAGGCTTCGAGAGCTGGGTGGTGGTTTATGTGAGGAACATGTAATATGGGTGGGTTTAAACGGGTTGGTCAGCGAAAGAACGCAACGAGCAACGATGGTAAACAATAACCTACTAAGGGCAAAACACTCGTGCAAGCCCTTTGAGGTTTTGTGTTGCTCATCCTCAACTTTGAGATTATGGAAAGGCAAAAACTATTTTTTCATGGGAAGAGAGGAAACATGAGCCGTAGAGGAAAAGGTGATTTTCATTAGATTAGGCTTTGCACGACTTGATTGGGATGAGACACGGGGAAAGGGGAAATGATGTGGAAGGAAGTGGCAAAATATATAGAAAAACGTGACATAAAGTTGTCTTCTAACACTATGGTCAGACAAAGGATATAGAAAATTGGCTCAATATGAGTCTCACTCTCCATCGCATGGCAGAGATCAGGCTGGTCTAGGAACCAGTGATTTGGATTTTCCATAATTGGGTTGGCCATACTAACCCACTCATGAGTAGTTTTTGTTATTCAGGACCCCGTGCCCTGTTACAAGTCGACCCACACCACTGATCCAGTTTTAGATTTATCAAGTTCTGAGCAGGCGATTCTTTTTTGCTCAGTCCTATCATTACTTGGTTTAGACATAGATCTCCCGCCCCAACAACTACTCTTTTTCCACATTTTAGTGAATTTAGACAAGTTGTTCTTTAATCTCCCAATCATAAAATGACAATCAATATATTATGTGTTTAGTACCCAAACAAACATCAAAGTGTATAATATGAGCTTAATCTCACACGTAGTTGTGCCCACATTGATATTATAAAACTCTTTAGACTTTTGAAAATTAACTTGTTTGAAAGCAATCTCGTAAATTGATAAGATACTTTCAAAGTATACGACTCTTTGCGAGAAGCTCTAAAAAACAAGAAATAATCATCTACAAGTAAAACATGAGCTTATCTACATATCCATAACCACCATATAATTATCATATGCTTTCGACTTTATCATTCAAGGAAGTAATACATTGGGCCCATGAAATGAAGATAGAAGACCATCCTCAACAAGGGAGTCTTAAACTTTTAAGACTTGGTAACTGCTAGGTACCCATTAAGACCCCAATCTTAAGTGAGACCCACACATTTATAATATTAAAAACTTGAAATATAATAATATAAAGTCATTGATAGTTGATTATTGGGTCTCATTTAAGAAATCTATATGAGATGATACGTTGAAGGGTTTGAATATTTATTAGGAACTATCATTAAAAAATTATAAATGAGTTTTGTATACACGTGAGATTAATTCAAGTATCCAAAATTGATGTATCAATTGTGGGTGCTATAACGATATATTAACTTTCATTGTCTTAAGACTCTTCGAGGTGTAATGAGCCCTTCAAAGTCTTCGTCAAATATGTTTGAGAACATCACCGACTCGACTCACATCATAATCCATCACACTTTTTTTCAACAATAATAAGTCTTATCGTCACGACCTTAAGATAACCTTAATCCATACAACCATACATTTTACGCATGCCAATTTTAAAGACAACCTCACCCTACCCTTCACATAATGAATAATCGATATTACAATCATATCACGACCCATAATAGATCAACCCAAAATAAACATAATTGAACATGAGATATACATTTATGCAAACGTAAAGGGTGAATATGTGAACAAACTCACAACACCAAAATTAATAACATATAACGACAAAATGCCTACAAATAATACGATAACATATAAGTCACTGTAATATTCATGCTTCCAGACCTACAATGTAGACGCCTGAATCGTTGATTAAATATGTACTTGATTGAAGATGATATTTTAATAAGAATCAAACGAACAACGCACCAAGATGCAAAATCAAACAACGTCGCACAAGACGACGAACAACACAACGTTACACTTAGACGACAAAATCACAAAAGAACACAAGAAAAAACTTGATATACGTGAAAATCAATTGTCTAGACTGAAATAAAGTAGAAAAAAAGTGATTATATGCCAAAAAAGAAATGGTAACAACACACACTTTTCATCAGACTCTCTTTGGTTGATTAAGATTTACATGAAATCCACCAAATTTAAATGAGAAAGATAATTTTAAAACCGGGTCAAGTTTCACTTACTAAAAAACTTGAGCCATCTATAATTTATTTATTTTGACAAATCATTAAAACGAAATGATTAAAGAAATCATAACAACAAAATTTTGTGACAACACATTATTTGATGTTTGTAAAAAAAAAAAAAAGAATATTATTAAATTTAATTGAAACTTAAATTTTTAAAAGAATACAAAATTTACGATATTTTCCCCAAAAAAAAGTTATGCTATTTGTAAGGGATAAAAAATTTATGTAACCAAAAATAAAATTAAAAAAAAATATGAAGATCTGAGGTGTGCTGTAAGATTAGGGTTTTCAATTTGGAACTCCGACCGAATTCTGAGCGGCATGGGAGGAAGGAAGGAGAAGTCGAAAGCCAAGGCAAGAGACCACGAATCAATCGACAATCTCGACCGCGCTTCCACTCCATCACTCGTATTCAGCGCCAGCGACGATGATGATGAAGAAGCCAATCAAGATCTTAGTCTTAAGATCGTTGAAAAAGCCCTTCGAACACGAGAATCGAAACTCACCTCAAACGACGCCGTTTTGCCTCCTCAGCAACCTGAGATTCTGATGCCGCAAAGGGATGATGTTTCTATTGAGCCAAATCAAAGTGTATGTGTTGGCTTATTCATGTTTATTTTTTGAAAAGAATGATTTTTTTTTTCTTTTTTTATGATTTATGTAAAGTTGGATTTCTCAGTGTTTAATTCTGTTTTGATAGATTGAAATACACACGCAAACTATCCCTTTTGATATCAATCAGATTATGATTTAATTTGGAGCTGGAACAAGTGTTTGTTCAAAAAAATCGCATTATAACTAAAATTTAGATTAATTTATATGCACTGACAGTGTAATTTTGTTTTACAAATGGATTTAATCAAATCATGTCAAGTAGGAATTGATTTATAGAGACATTTTAGGAACTAAACTAAAAAGGCGGCATCATAGATTGATTTAAACGAATCAAATCTTAATAACACAACACCCACTCGGAGAATTGCGTTTTGGGTTAGATATTTTGGATATTTTTTTTAATGTTTTTGCTTTTTATGTAGGTTTTAATGGCTGCAGAACAAGAGGTGGAGGAGATAATCAAAACTACAGAGAAGCATGAGTCTGTGGAACTGGAAGCAAGTGTGGATCAGATAGGCGACAACATGGTTCTGCGAAAGCTGCTTGTGAGTTGATTGATATATTTGATCTGAAATGTGATTGATTTTCAAAATACTGTACCACGAGGAATGCTTAGTTGGGTATATCACTCGATGTTTGTTTTCTATCAGCGGGGACCAAGATATTTTGACCCTCCAGATAGTAGTTGGGGAGCATGCTATAATTGTGGCGAGGAAGGTCATGCTGCTGTAAACTGTACAGCAGCGAAGCGGAAGAAACCATGCTATGTATGTGGTGAGTTGGGACATGCTGCAAAACAATGTTCGAAGGTATGTCTGCTTGCCTATTGGCTTAGGAAGGTTTAAAGGTGTGTATACTGAGATCTGCTTGATGGTCATGTAGGGCCAGAGTTGCTACATCTGCAAGAAAGGTGGTCACCGTGCAAAAGACTGTCCAGAGAAGCACATGACTACACGGGCTTCTAAAAGTCTGACGGTATGCTTGAAGTGTGGAAATTCTGGGCATGATATGTTTTCATGCAGGAATGATTATTCACCGGATGATCTCAAGGTTGTTCTGATCTTTTTTTTATATATTACAAATTTGCTAAAGGTGTTCTTGGTTGAGTTTTGCATTGGAATAGCGGCTTACATTGATTAGAAATGAATTGCTCATTTATTGATTCTTTATTTCTTTCTTTTGTTTGATTAGGAGATTCAATGTTATATCTGTAAGTTATTTGGCCACTTATGTTGCGTCAACGCTGCTGATGCAATACCGGGAGAAATTTCTTGTTATAAATGTGGTCAGATCGGTCATACTGGTTCGGTAAGTTTTATTATTTAATAATTATGTACCTTTCCGGAGATAAGCATCTCTTTTTTGTATAATGTAGTCTACTTTCCTGTATGACTTGTTTTCTCTTTACAAGGGAATTTTTTTTTTTTTTTTTTTTTTGTCAGTGTCATTTTCCATACTAGAGACTTTAAAATGTTTACATGTTCAACATCTCATTTAATGTGTAAATGATATAATAAAAACTAAAAATCCTGAAAATCTCTTCCAATCATTACCTTTAAACTTTTTGCTGACATGTCAGTGTTGTCAATTGCGGTTTGCAAAAAAATAGCGGGTTGTTTAAATTCTGCTATGCTACAACACTATTACTCCTCTATAACCGCTATTTGACAATACTGTGACATGTATGGTAATGAATAGCAGAAAAAGGGACTTTGTAAAAGAAACAATTATATTCCAATCACTACCCTTTAAACTTACTTGATTATACTCACATTACATTAATAGTAAAAAAATTTCTGGTATTGGTAACCGTAGAGAGATGCTGCAATGAAAGTTAGATTGGCATCTATGGTATAGAAAATGTGGTAGGGCCTTATCTTTGTTGGTTCAGGTATATATGTAGAAGTCTTGTAGAAGCATTAGTAAGAAGGGTAGGCTAGTCCACTAGTTATACGTAGAGGGAAAACATTTGAAAACTATAGGTTGAACCACCGAGAACTTGAGTTAAATGGTCATCTTTAAGCTTGATTCATGACAGAATATTAATAATTAATAATTGGATATTCCCTAAAAATGAACTGATGCTGCATCGTAACTAGCAAGGAGCAAATGCATGTACATCTTGCAATCATCACCAAAATATTTCATTACATAAAGTTATTTAGTAATGTTTATGCCTTGAGTGTAGTAGCTAAGGTCCAAATACACACATGTAAGCACCCCTCCATCTTTTACTGTCCCAATGGCTATCAGTGTCCATCGACCATCATCTTGTAAGGTTAAAGCTTGCCATATTTTTTGTATCTTAAAATATAATGCTGTATTAATAATGCCGGAATATATTATGTTAAATTTATTAAAATAGTTATTAAAAAAGAAAACTTTATTAAAATAGCGAATTCAGTGGGAGCTAAAACTTTGTGCGGTGGAACTTGAATGTTATTTTCTCATCTATATGTATGTATATGTATATATATATATGAATAACTTTTGAAAGCTTTGACCCAAGGCCATTTTTGAAAGCTTTGACCCAAGGCCATTTTCTCAGCTATAATATGTTAACATGAAATGCTTCCTTCCAAATAAAACTGTCGGCATATATAAATCTAAGTATTAATTGATGCAGGCATGTTCAAGGTTGCAAGGTGAGACTACTGGTACTGCCACACCTACTTTGTGCTATAGGTGTGGTGAAGGGGGACATTTTGCTCGAGAATGCACAAGTTCTATCAGGGTACAATTGATGCAGGCGTGTTCAAGGTTTCAAAGTGAGACTACTGGTACTGCCACACCTACTTTGTGCTATAGGTGTGGTGAAGGGGGACATTTTGCCCGAGAATGCACATATTCTATCAAGGTACAGTCTAAAAACATTGTCAGGTTACTAAAATTAATACAGCTTTGCCTTTTCTTTGTTATTTATTATTCATGTTCACTTGTGTCATAGAGTAGTAAGTAGTTTCTTGACTGCCGTGTTTTTCCCCACAGGCTGGGAAGAAGAATAGTGAATTCTCGAACACAAAAAATAGAAAATCCTTTAAAGAAAATGAATACACGGGACATTGGTCTGCACCTCTCGATATGGGCAAGACGCACAAAAAGAAACGGCCTCATACAGACGAAAGAGGCTTTACAACACCTAAGAAATCAAAGAGGAGAGGTGGCTGGATGACGGAGTTTCCTACAGAAGAAAGAAGCTTTACAACACCTAAGAAATCAAAAAGTAGAGGTGGCTGGACAACGGAGCTCCATACAGAAGAAAGAGGCTTTACATCCCCAAAAAAATCAAGGAGTAGAGGAGGTGGCTGGACGGGGGAGCATTCTATTGAAGAAAGAGGCTTTACAACCCCCAAGAAATCAAAGAGCAGAGGTGGCTGGACAATGGAGCATCCCGCAGAAGAAAGAGACTTTAAATCTCCCATGAAATTCAAGAGCAGAGGTGGCTGGATGGCTGATCACCCTGGAGAATTCTCTTCTTCCAAGTCCAATAGGACCAGTTGGAGGCCTGCGGAGACACCATCTGCTAGAAACACTAATATGCATGCGAGTGGTAGTGGAAGTCGAACTCCAGGTTGGAGTTCTAAAACTTCTAATGGGTGGATGGGTCAACAATCTGCAGCCTCATATTCCCAAGGGTCAGCTGATGCTTTCCATCATAGATATTCGGCATCAAGGTTTGGCAACTCCAGTGATGATGGATATAGGAGAAGTAATTCGGCATCAAGGTTTGGCAACTCTAGTGGTGAAGGATATAGGAGAAGTAATTGGTGGTAGCTTTTGCCCTCGCTTTCTTTATAATTCCATCTGTAAACTTGTAAAATGACACCTACTTGCAAGTTTTTTTAAATTAATAACGTTCAATTTTCATTCAATACAACTGTCTCAAGTCTTTCAGTTCGGTCCACCCTACAGGAAGTTATGGGCGTACACAATCTTCATTTTTTAAATAAAAAAATTGTCTCTGGTTGAACTTATGTTCGTAACTTTTTTATCACTGCTTTTGATACCTTCTAAGATATGTAGCAGGGTATGTTTTGTACATGAAGGGCCCGTTTGTTTTAGATTTTTAAAAAATGGATTTTCCTTTGTATTTTTTAAAATGGATTTTTTTTTTAAATTTACTTAAAAATTGTAAAAGTTATTTCAAACTCATTTTATATAAGTTAAAAAATAGATTTTAAA
>Ga0315913_1001681_pt1 | contig 24868 bp, 10 predicted proteins | sample MpolsnodulesMG_FD_207736 | JGI IMG/M metagenome (GOLD analysis project Ga0315913, IMG submission 207736) | Medicago polymorpha root nodule microbial communities from Los Angeles, California, United States - small nodules | ecosystem: Host-associated > Plants > Roots > Nodule | place: USA...
TATGCAATTTAGGGGGGGTAATTGACGTTTTGTGAATTTCGGGGGGGTAATTGACGAAACCTGCAATTTCGGGGGGGTATTTGACTATTTACTCGTTTCTTGACATAATTATGGTAAAATCGTATTTTTTCTTCTTCTTTGTTTTAGTAGTTTGGCGGAAAAAAAAAAAGCTCTTTGAATTAGAGTTCTATTTATTTCTTCCTCAAAAAGAGTTATTATTTCAATCAAAATATCATTAATATCATCATGTAAAAGAAATACAAATTAATTATAAATTTTGTTCTTTTTGTAGAAATTTACCCTTGAAAATAAAATTTACTTTCTGATTTAATATAAATTAAAAACATATTGAAACCATAATTAAAAAAAAAGTTCATAGAATATAGATATTGTGAAATTAAATCAAAACCAACATCATTCAATAAAACATATATACAATTTTGTCTGTCTTTTTGCTACTTTATATGATAGTAGTATTTTTATGTTACTACTTTTCCAACTAAATTTCTTTTTAATACATATGGATAGTTGATACATATTTAGAAGTGCACTTTCAGACGGTTTATGTATTCTAAATCACCATTTTAAAAATATGTGAGCTTTTCAAGCAAATAGGTAAAAAGTAGGAGCTAACACAAAAGTATGACCCACAAATATTTAGAGATGCATCCACAAAGTCATAGATGACTGTTTTTTTCTCCCTATTTTCTTTGTATCTCGATAACCATTCGAAAGATAACTTCTGAACGGTATTTTTGTATGTTTAAAGGATTCAGAAGATAATTACTGAAGATTACTTTTTAAGATAAAGAATAAATAGAAGGTTAATCTCAAAAAATAAAATAAAAATAGAAGGTTAAAACAGCGACCACATCACAACCATAAAGACATAACTTACAAGGCCCATCACAAAGTTAAACATGCAACCAAACAAACAATATTTGACAATACCGAGTGAGTTGACTCAATGCACCAAATAAAATTTAAATTTATTAAAGGTTGTTAAATTTTCATAAGTACAAATTGGTCCTAATTATTTTCAAAGTTTTGCGGTTTTAATAAATTTTATAATTTTGCAGTTTGATCTTCATAGTATTTAGATTGGACGATCAATAATAACCGTCTTACTATAAATATTTGATTGTGATGTTTAACCGTGTATGAAAATTAAACTGTTGTTCTCGTAAACGAAGTGGCAAACATCACAAGATGTGTTTAACCTAACAATATCAAAATTATCGGTTAAGGTTTATAGTCTTTTAATTTCCCCCTTTAACTTTAAAGTTAAAATAGAAAATAAATAATTTACAAAAGATAAGATATAATTTATATCTACAACTTTTTTTTTTCCGAGGGAAATTCATATCTACAACTTAAATGGCACATATGTAGCACTCTCTCTACGAACAAATTTAGAGATTGTTGAGATTTTTTAAGTATTTAATCTCAAGATGTATGAAAAACTCTAAGCATGTCTGCAATGGTTCGTTTTACTTATTTAAAAAAAAAGAAGGACGTATTTAAATTTTAAAACATCTCAAAATGTATGAATTTTGGGTCAAATTACACTAAATGTTTAAAAAGATTTTTTTTTTGTTTTTGTTAATGTGGGCTTCCAATGTAAACTTCTCAAAAGTTGTTTGAATGTGGTAAAATTCTACCTTTAGACCTTTTTTGAAGGTCATATATGTAAGACAAACTCTTTGTTACACAACCAATTTGGTGCTTAATTTTCGGTAGCAAATATTTTTATGACTGAAATAATAATTCATAATTAGTGAAACACGTTAACCACTAACTTAAGCTTTGTGGTCTTGGAGAAACAAGTTGAGTCACGATAGTGAAGCTACGATGCCTCTCAACTCTTGGAAGGAGGTTACAAGGAGGGTTAATTGTTACATGGACAATCAATATAATCATCTTATGATCACTTGTAGTAGGAGAGTTGTGGAGAATATATCTTGAAAGGGGGATATATAGCTGGTTGTGGAGGAATGTTGCAGGGTGAAAATGGGGAGTGGATTTATGGTTTCTTAAAAGGTTTAGGGAGTTGTGATTCGTATGTGGCTGAGCTTTGAGGTGCGTTTGAAGTTGGCTAGAGCTCATGGTTTTAATAGAGTGGAGGTTCATGTTGATTCTTGGGTAGTGGCCACTACTCTCTCTTCCTTGAAAATAGGAACGACAACAAGTTGGAGTTTATTGCAACATATTGACGGTTATTGGATATGAATTTAGAGGTCTGAATTTGTCATTCGTACAGAGAAGCTAATTCTTGTGCTGACACACTTGCAAATACAACTTGTGATAGATGTTTCACTTTGATGTTATATGAGCATTGTCCTGCTCATATTAGTATGTTGTTTTTAGCTAATTTAACTGGTGTTTGTACTCCGCGTATTGTTAAGCGGTAATTTTTTGGGCTTAGGTCCTCTTGTTATATTCAAAAAAAAAAAAAATTAAGCTTAATTGCTTGATTGCATATTGCTTTTTTTCATTACTCCCTTTGTTCCTTTTTAATTGTCACTTTTGAGTTTTTTACACAAACCAAGACAACAAATACATTTTACTACTTTTGATACAACAATTTATCTTTTTCCTATAATAACCTTCATAATTTAATTTCTCATTTCATAGACTTCATTCTCTACAATAAATAATCAAGGGTAATAAAGACAAAACAACATTTAATGTTGCATTGAACTTTGAAAGTAACAATTAATTAGAAACAATTTTTTTTTGCAAAAGTGACAATTAAAAATGAACGGAGTGAGTATATAATAATCTAAAATAATAAAGGCTAATTATGAGAGTTTGTTTCAATACAATCCATACTTTGAAAGTCGTGGAAATATTGTTAGCACATAACTCAAATTAAGGATAAAGTGAAACAAAGTCTTTTTCTAAAAGAAGAACCAAAGATTTCCACAAAAGAAAATGTCTCCCAATTTGTAATTCTACACTGAAATCCAGCATAAAAGGCCACTAATGCTACCTTAAAAGTGATTCCAGCACTTACCTCTTTATCTAGATCTCTCTCTTCTTATCTCTTTACATTTTAATTGTGAAATAAAATTATATATCGGCGAGTTATGCATATTAAAAGCTGTAAATATAGGTACTAATAATTGTTTATGCAGAAGAAACTAATTATGTCTCTCTCATTTGCACAACTCACATGCAGTTTCTACAGCTATAGGTGCAGTAAAGTGTCCTGTGACTGGCTTGTTTATTTTAGGACCACTGTGTGTGTTGTGTTGCTGAGCAGGTAACAAGCAGAAGAGAAAACAGCTTGGTTGGCATACTACGGGCCATCACCTATATTCCTTTCTATTCTTTGCACAAACCCTACCTAGCCCTAGTTGTGTGTGACCATCATATCAAGCCCTAGTTTCTCTGAGTTCTCTTGTAGAAATTAAGAATCTGGAAACTTTTTAACTATTCAAGTCAAGTGAATTACTAAAACTACGTTTGTTTCTTTTTTCTTTTTGTTAAGTGAATAGTTAAAATTTAAAAAACAAAATTGAAGTGAATAGTGAGTAAATCATGTTGGTTTTTTTACAGCTCATGTTGATTTGAAACTTGCGCAATCTTAGGACCTAGTGAATAATAACATTTCCTGTCATTGCCGCATAATTAACTGTCCGATATAAATATTTGCCAGTACATTTATTTTGGCATGATGAAAGTCAATTTCATGTTCACAAATTTGGCAGGACATATATGCCAACAAACAATTGAATTCGAAGTGTATGTCTGATTCCAAGTTAATGTAGTAAAAATTACAAAATTGATTTCAAGTTAGTTGATTTTATAAAATTAAAGTAAGAGGAAAGTTAAATGAATTATGCATGAATATATCGATGGAAAGTGAGTTGAACAATAATTTTAATGTTAAAATAATATTTTTTTTTGACAAAAATAAATGATATTCATTCATTCAAATTGATAGAGTACATCGATACAGTAAAAATTCGCTAAAAACAAAAAGGATAAATCTGTGAACAAACTCACAACATCCATGTTAATAGCATAAAACGACAAAGTACTAAAGCCTACACATATGACTATATTTAAGTCTTCGGAATACCTATGTCTCCGGATCTGCAACGTTGACGACTCCAAAGTCATTGATTTGATCTGCATCGAAGCTGATCTGACAATTTGAACCGAATAAATACCTGAACGAAATAAGAAAGATAAACAACGTCGCACAAAGACGACAAACAAAACAACATCGCACTAAGACGACGAAATCACGAAAGAAAAAATGAAATAGATGTGAAAATCACTTATTTCAATAAAAGGGAAATAGAAAAAACGAGTTAGATGAGTGATTTTGGGTCAAAAATTGATCCTAAATCACCCCTTTTTGGTGGATGAAGGAGAAGAAACTAGGGTTTTAGTGACGGCTTCCATGAGAGAGAAGGGAAAGAGAGAAAAATATAAATCAAAACCCGTTAAAATCAATTTTATAATCAAAAGCTTCAATTTTTAGCTTCCAGTTGGATCAATTTTATAGGCAAAATCAATTATACTCGAAGCAAACATATCAAAATCAATTACTTTGTATTCATTTGTAGAAACCATTCTGGCCATCTAAAAGTGAAATCAAACATGTTTGATTTATTGCAACACTGTTATTTTTGGTAACATGATGTAACAAATATTTTATTTTATTTTATTTTACTTAGTTTTTTTTTTGACATTTCTTATGTTTGAGAGACTAAATTTTGGTTATATTATTCCATTTTGCCTTCTTAATTTTTATTTTATTGCAACGCTGTCTTGAATAAAATTATTTCGAATGAAAAAAAAAAATGGTTTCAAAACATTGATGTTAATTAATTCACCAATGATGTGGTACACAGTACACTTCGAAGATATTTAAGTCTCTTAAGGAGCCTGTATATAATTGAGTCCTTTGTAAAGAGTCCCTCAAAACGTGCATGTTAATTATGAAATCATAATCTATAAATTGACGTGAAAAAATCAACAAAAAAAAGTTGATACAATCTTTTTATCGACGGATGATAAGATCACATAATCAATTTGTCAAAAAAAAAAAAAAATCACATAATCAAGATTCTTTCCTTTAATAAAATAAGAGAAATAATATTTCAACAACCATTTTTTGACAACTTTATCTCTCATACTCACATGATCATTCTACTTTCTCTCTCAATTGCTTTGATTTTTGTGTCACTACCTAAACTTCTTTGTAAAATTTGGTAGTCCAACAAGTTGTCACAAGAAATGGTTGTTCAAGTAACATTGCTCTAAAATAACTTAACGTAATAATATGAAGATATTGATCATTGATCTTCACATTATCAATGGAGTCAAACAGGGGCCTACGACCTAGCCTACGACAGACCCGACCAGACCAGACTTTTCTCTTAAATAGAGAACGCCTAGGCTTTTTTAGAAGCCTATTTAGCTTAAAAGGTTAGGCCGCAGGCTATTCAAAAAGCCTCTTAAGCCTAGTAGGCCGGCCTATTTAAGTAAATATGAATAATATTATTTATTATTATATTATATTTTGTACTTTGAATTAAAATATATATTTGTTGACTTTTTCAATAATTTAAGCTTATTAATATACATTAATTTTTCGCATATATAAATGTATTATCATAAACTAAAATTGAAATATGATACATTTTATAGTCAAATTCTATAAAAACTCATGTTGATTATCAAAAGATAGTTTAATCTGATTGATCTATTAGTTTGCAAGTCTATTTAAACTTAGATCTAGTAGGCCGTAACAGACTTTCAGAAGGTCAGACTTAGGCCTTAAAAAATTTTGACAGGCCAGACTTAAGTCTTGCAAAGTCTAAAACAGCCTAGCCTATTCCCATCCCTAATCACAATACAATTGTAATTGCATTTCTAGATAGTTGTAAGTAATTCTAATCTTCAATTTTATTTTTTTTACCAATTTCAATTTTAATTCTATTAATACAAAAATAGTTGATCAGATCATGTCTTGAATTTCTCGATAAGCACTATCTCTCAGAAAATAGCAAATCGGTTAAGCATATGACTAATAAACTAAGCAAATAACAACTAATTAATCAGAGTCCCATACATACCTCAAACAACAATATCGCTTACAATTTATTAAAAATATCCTTTTGTTTGTAATTGCTTTTTAATTAATTGCCAAAACGGGGAATTTATTCAAGCATGGTGTATTTTAGGACGAAGGAGACCTAAGACTTTGTTTGCGAGTTTGGAGGAGAAGGGAGATGAGGGTTTTGAAAAAACGAATGAGCAAATAGAAGAAATATAGAACATTGAAATAAGATCGTTTTGGGGGTTCATTTTTCTTTGTAGTACAAAATCTTTCTAATTTCGAGGAACTTAAAAATTGTATTAAATGAGAGTTTTAGAATGTTTATAAATAAAAGTGATTTAACCTTATTTGCTAAGAAACTGAAGATGGATGAGGTTGTGGAATCAATCAACCCCATCTTTTGGCGATGATTATTGGCAAAAATAAATTAAGATAAACTACCTTATTTACTTTACTTGTTTACTTTACGAGTGGTATGTATGTAAATCCTTTAGATTGTATGATTAGATAGGTTTTTCTTTCAACAAAAAAAAGAAGATAGGTTTTATTTTTATCCTTGGGGCTATTTCTTTGTGTGGATATAATACCTCTTGTACATGTTGTCTTTAGGTCCGAAACTACTAGGTACTTTTTCTCCATTATTAAGAATATAATGACTATTTTCCGTTCATTTTTTTAATATAAATATACATTTTTGTAAAGAACAAATAAGGCATGTGATTTTTATTAAAAAAATTATGTAAAAAAGGACAATAAAATATAAAAAAAATGTTTTATAATTGTAAGGGAGGGAAGAGTAATAACGATAATTTCTTTTTATAGGTAAAATTTCTTATTGAAAATACAAAGAGTACTCTAATAAAGCAATGATATATTAATTAACTCTTCCGTTCAAAAATAAATAAATAAATTAATTAACACTACAAGAATTCATCAATTTACTGACCAATCCAAAATTGCATTACTGAGGGATTTAAACCCTCAGTAATTACTAACAGAATAACCCTTCAGTAACACAAAAAAAAACCCTCAATAACGTTACTGACGGAAAAAACCCTCGATAATTTTGTGAGTTACATTACTGAGGGATAAATCCGTCAGTAATGTCATTAATGAACCTGCCAATATTTATTGACGGAAATTTTGCGTCAGTAATGAAAAAGCACATGTCATTGCATTATTGACGAATATAAATCTGTCAGTAATGTTATGACAAATTAAATATTCCGTCAGTAATTCACAATATCTGTCGGTAACTCTGTAAGTAGTGTGAAGCATAACACGTTTTCTCTTCTCTTCCTCATAAGCGATTAACACTTCTCCTCATCGCAAACAAATCGCCGTTGAATCTCTCTCCCAGTTCACTGAATCTTCAACTATCTTCTTCAAACCCAGCATCTTTCTCTCAGTTCTCACTCACCTTAAGCCAAGGTAAGCCAACTGACTCTCTAATTTCTCATTCACTCTCCAATTGCTTGTTTTAGGGTTTAGAATTGGGATTTTTTTAGGGTTTTAGAATTTTGTTAGGGTTTTATAATTTGGGATTGGAAATTGTTTTAGAATTGATTGTTTTCGTCATCTTTGTCAAGAGTGAAACGTCAAGCTTTGTGCTTGTTTTATAATTTGTTTTATGCTGAATTCTTCAAAACCACGTGTGAAATTCTGGCACACTAGAAACATAATGTTCTATGCGATGTTCCAACACCAAACACAAATAACAGATGTTGAATGAGATGTTTAGAACATCGTGCTAGCAGTAAACATAAACAAAATAGCAAAATAAAAGACAAGAAAGTAAAAGGCACAAGAAGTTTGTTGACCCAGTTCGGCACAACTCACCTACATCTGGGGGCTACCAAGCCAGGAAGGAAATCCACTAGTGTAGTCCTTATTCTAAAGCTCTCAGCAAACTCCTCGTTTACACTTAAGACCTAGGACCTACATGTATTGACTTCAACCTAGGAACTCCTAGATCTGAGATTCCATCTCACTCCCTACAAACAATCACAGCCTCTGTGATTCTCAGTTTACATACACAATCAAAGATGAAGTTACCTTCAAACAAACTACCTACAACCGTGCTTCACAGTTTTGGTGTAGTACACAAACTACCTAACTATTTGCTTCACAGCTTCAGAGTAGTGAACATATTACAACTCAAACACAGTCCTAAGCATGCATCAAGATGATACACGAAAGACTCACAAATAAAAGACTCAAAACCCTAAAAGATCTATTCTTCAAAATAACGGCTTGAATGAGTGAATGAATTAGATCTTGTAGTCTTGTATATATACCGAAGCAGCACAGGCTATAGTCTTGTTGGGCTTCAGTAACAAACACGGTAGATCCTTGAGCAGATCCACTTTACAAGTAACAAAAATAACAACTCCTAAAAAGTAGGAACATTTTTAGGAACTACCAAAACACCACCAAAGATTCCTAAAATATTGTATATACTTTAGGAACAAATCACCTAGTTGATTCTGGACAAAAAGCACACGTCTTGGCCAACAAGAAATAAGGCGTGGTTTCCTTAAAAAGATAAAGCTCACAAAAACCAAGTCACACAAACAGGGCACACTGAACCGTGCCAGGATGTTGGAACATCGTATCCAACATCATGTATGAATATTTGTTTTAGCAAAATTGAAGCCAACATCATGTAAGAGGGATTCTGTGTTTGGATGATTGTGGTGATTTTGTTAATAGTGCTGAAGAACAAGCTAAATTGGAGTGCGATGATTCAATATGTGCTCAGAATTATCTTTTTAGTTCCCGACATATTTTCTTCCTCTTCAGGTAAAATACTTACTATGTGCATGTTTGGATTAACCAAGCTATTTTCTGTGTTTTGATTCACGGTGAATTTGATAGAATTGTGATAATTTTGTCAGAAATTTATACTTTTGAACTTCAACAAAATCAGATGCTGATTTCATAAACTCGTTGTCAATATCATTACATATAGGATTGATTAATTAATTCATAACTGTCATATTCCCTTATTTTTGTATGTGTTTTTCTTCCCACCTTTTAATATTTAGAATATCTATGGATTGTGTTCTATGTGTGTTCATATCTGAAATTACATTAGAAATTACAAACCATTTTTTTTTATCCTAGAGTCTTAATTAAATTTTCTACATGTATTTTAAATACACAAGGAAGTTATGCGATTAGGCAATTACTTGATTTAAACTGACACAATCAAAATTGGTTTGGAACATATGATCCAAACATGTTCACTGCTATATAAATGCTCAGGTGGCTCCATCTTTTCTTCATTAGAATGTGTAGCCAATGCATGTATGTGCAAATATTTTTCAATGTATCAAGGACCTGTATTTTATATCATTGTAGAGAGGTGTGCATTGTGTGTAAGTTGACTTCCTAATTTAGTGAAATTCAAGAAAACACAACAGTTCGTTAGTGTATGTTAAGTCCAATAAGAGTGTAGGATAAGCTCATATATTCGTCATTGAAATCTGATTATTCAAGAAGCATCGTTGTTCGACTGTTAACAAGGACTTAAAAATCATTCAACAAGCTCTAACAGGCACCTACAGACTCGCTATATTAAATACTGGAAAATAATCTTAAGAGTTACGTAATGACACTCAATTCTCTCAATTTTCTCTCATTTCTATTAGATTTCATGCTTGATAGTGTCAGATGTTTGCTAGTCTTTTATTTCTTCATAATGTGACACTCTTATTTGGTAAGATTGACCCTGTGCAACAACTATGGTTTACTAATGTAAGATTTACCTTGTGCAGCAACCATGGTTACATGAATAGTTGGTTCCTAGATGACTGTTTTAAGAGGTAATTGTGTTAGCTGTGTGGAGTTTCTACTGGATCTCCTGTTGGCTGTGTTCTTACCTTTCTGTTTGGTCTTGCACGTTACGCGTATGGGCGGCGCTTTTGTATTGTTCTCGATGCTGGCTTTTGCACGTCTTGTGAAGGCTTGGTATCTAATAAATTTGTTGATTTACACAAAAATAGTTTATTTTGTTAGTTTTTTGGATTGTAGGAATATTATTGAAATATTTATGATTTTGTACGAAAACTCTATATAAATTATATGAAATTATGATGATATGTCGTTTAATTAATTTGTGTCTTTTTAAATTTTATTTCCTTAATTTATTTGTGTTATTTAATTTATTTCTTTAATTAGAATAAAAAGCGGGAGTGGAATTAAAAAAAGTGTAAAGTACATTACTGGCGGAAATTTCCGTCAATAATGCAAATCTGCATAATCATTACTGGCGAAAGTTTCCCTCAGTAATGTCAAGGTGGTTTTGACAAAGCATTACTGAGGGATTATTCTGTCAGTAATTACTGACGGATTGTTCCGCCGGTAATTACTGAGGGAATAATCCCTCAATAATACTTTGCCAAAACCATCTCAACATTATTGAGGGAAAATTCCGCCAGTAACATTACTGACGCCAATATTACTGAGGGAAACCAATCCGTCAATAATGTGTATTACTAAGGGATTTTCTCCATTACTGAGGGTTTAATTCCGCAAGTAAAACACAATTCTTGTATTGTAATTAAGTCTTTAAAAAAACAATTTAATTAAGAAGTAATGATAATCGAGGGTGTTTGAATAAGATGGTTAGAATCTATTTTAACTTTAACTAAATTATCTTTTGTTGGAATCTAGCTACGAGGGTGTCTTATTAAAACTCTTGAGAATTTTACCGCACGAGGGTGTACTAGCATTAAAACTCTTGACAATTTTACGCTCATTGTGATCCAACTCAATTTGAAGATCAATCAGTACAGTTCGTAGAGGATTCAAGGGGTTTGCATCCTCCTTCATACATTATTGTGATCTCTCTTGAACAAAAATTTGTGAATGAATTAATGATGAGTGAATTAAGATGAGAAAAAAATGAGGAAGACATTAAGAAAGAGGAAATAAACAAGAGAGAGATTGACAGAAAAATAATGCGGGAGAAAGATGGAGAGAAGTTTTATGGGACATGATCCAAATCTTGATGAAAGGTATATACCTCAAAAATTTAGCAATGATATATTACGAAATTACTATAATACTTTACTTGAAAATAAAATATAAACAAAAATTTTTGTTTAAAAGTCAAAGTCAATGTGGTTAAAAATTCAATTCTCATACGCTCAATTTTTCAAGTAACATTCGAGTATTTTATTTATAAAAAATAAAGTATAATTTGGACAGCCCAAATAAAGTCTCGAACTGTGTGTTCCGATAATTAAGGGAATAAAATGTCGCTGGCATGGAACTATATTTTCGGAACACGGGATTTGATTTGAGCACCGGAAAAAGAAAAGGAATATACATTTGTATGACTGTGGCATTTGATTAGACATAAGTCTTATCTTAGCCCTAAGAGGTTACTATTTATATGCAAAAACCCTAGCTAGTGTGTTACAAGAATAACTTCTTTTGTGTTAATCATCAAAACAATTCCTAAATAAAGTAAGCATTTCATATGCTATTGTTATCAGTATTTCATTTTGACAATGATATGTTGTTATTATTATTCTTTGATAATCAACTAGGATGCCATGTCAAGATGATCATGTTATTGTGATCAAGTATTCAAAATCCAATAGTAGAGAGAAATATTTGTAAAGGGCTTTATGAAGGTCTGAAATTTTAGTTTTTTTAGAAGATTTTGATGAGCAGGATAGAGATAGATTGATTTTTTGTTGCTATGTGGTTGAGAAGGCGGCCGCAACAACAATATTGCGGCCACAATTGTGATGCAGATCGCAATTTGAAACCATGGTCTCTTTGCTTTCATAATGTATGTTTTTTTTTTCAATGTCCCTTATGTAAATAAAATGTTAACTCCAATCATTTTTATTCCTAAAAAAAAAAACTCCAATCATTTTTACCACGGGGTTTCAAACCATAATATTATGCCATGCCTGTAGTATTAATCTATATAATACAAGTAGAGATGTTGAATGCTAATATAAAATAGGTCTTTCTCCACGACAACAACAATCAAGGCTTATCCTATCAAGTAATGTCAGTTAACGAATTTCATCAACTCCTAACAATTTTATTTTTAATACGTAAAATATATTATAAATTAAAGTTAGAAGAATACAAAGAGTACAAGTAGTACTCGAGATCCTCCATCGACGTGAAAATAAGAAAACCCAGAAAAACTAACAAGATACAAACATGATAAAGAACGTGACACAAGAAAACCAGAAGGACTAAATTATGAATCACATTTGGCATTATTATATGTGAATAACATTTGATTTCATTCCTCTTAACATGGTCCACATTTTATATGGAGTAATATCAAAATGAACAAATATTATAGTAACAAATAAAAACAAAACCACCCTTAAAAAAAATAAAACAAAACCAGAAAAAAGGATACAATTTTAGGACTAAAAACAAAAGGGTTAATTAAGTTTTTGGTTCCTATAAATATCTGCAGTTTTGTTTTTAGTCCCTATAAAAATAAATCACACTTTTTAGTCCCTACAAAATTTTCCGTTAGTGTTTTTAGTCCTTGTTAAATTAAAATTTGTTTAATTATGCTTAAAATTTTAAATTTTTTAATGATTTTTTACATACTTGTTTAAAACATTATAAAACGTTCCGCCGCAATAAGTTAGCTCAAAATTTTATTTTTAGGTCCAAATTTTCATTACTTTTATCTTGAATTTTTGGCGTTTAAAAAAAATTATATTTAATTCATTACATGTTAAAAAATTCTAATTTTTTATAAAAGAGATTATTATAATGGTCTTAACATGTCTGTTAAAAATATCATTTAAAAATATAAAAGTTTAAGTATAATTAAACAAATTTTAATTTAACAGGGACCAACACATACTTTTAGTCCTTGTAAAATTAAAATTTGCTTAATTGTGCTTAAACTTTTAAATTTTTAACATATTTTTTGCATACTTATTTAGAACATTATACAAAGTTCCTCCACAAAAAAGTAACTCAAAATTTTATTATTAGGTCCAAATTTTCATTAATATAATCTTGAAAATTTGGCTTTTAGAAAAATTCATATTTAATTCATTACATGTTAAAAAAACTAAAAGATTTTATAAAAGAGTGTCTTACGATGTTATGAACATATCTGTAAAAAATCTTTCAAAAATTTAGAAGTTTAAGTATAATTAAACAAATTTTAATTTAACATGGACTAAAAATACTAACGGAAAATTTTGTAGGGACTAAAAACTGTGATTTGTTTTTATAGGGACTAAAAACAAAACTGCAAATATTTATAGGGACCAAAAACTTAATTAACCCAAAACAAAATATTATATTGTACATGAACTTTGAAACCAAAAAATAGTATATTCATCTAACAGAAAAAAAATTACTTATCTTATTATGAGTAAGAAATAGTAAAATAAATAAATAAGTACTTATAATGAATTGAACCATGATGAGGAATGATTTTAATTTTTTTTTTTAAAGAAATGGGTAGATTATATATGTTCTTTTAAATTACTATCAACATCTAGATTATAAGTCAAAAAAAAAAATGAACAGCTAGATTAAAGATTATTGTTTTTTGGGACAAAATATCATGTTCAATTATATATCACCAATAATGATTGTGTACTCCATGCAACTTTATTAATCTTGCTGCCATTTTCAGAGTACTACTCATGCCTCCATAAAATTGAGTCAACCTTAGTCTTAATCAAAATATAATGCAGATTTAATGATCTTAGTTAGCAGAAGATCACAACATTTAATTTTTCATTTCCTAGATGTACATTATAAGGGAGAATATACATGATAGAGAACAAAGCAACTAACTTTCTGGTATTACTTGATAAAACATGTAAAAAGGAATCAAAAAAGATTAGAGGAAGATGGAAATATGAGATGAAGAAAAAGACATGAGAAAGTGGTTTATTTTTATCATAAATATATAAAAAAATATATATAAAAAGAAAAAAAGATTGATGAAGAAGAGATGAGAGAAAGAGACTGCTAGCTATATATGTCTCAATCAAAAGAAGGGTTGAAGCACATGTAATGGGTCAGTTAATTACAAAACAAGGGAAATTTTTGTAAAGTTTGTGAATCTTCCTAATGAACTAAAACCAGAAGTCTATGAAAGTATCATTAACCCTATATCTTATCATATGTACCTCGACCTATATCATATGTGCCAGTAACCCACTTGTATGCAACATAACACAACTCTCACATGCACATATTTTGAGGAAGCATTTAAACATATATAAGAATGCCTTTTCCAACTCTAGCATTTCGAAGTAGACATCCATGGTTCATGGATTGTCTATTATGGTGCCTCATTTTATTGTGTGTTCAGAGAAGTAGTTGGTGTAAATGCTACTTCTAATTCACCATTTATACGCAATAATGTAATTATACTATGCAGATTTTGATTGAAGGAAAAAGAACAAGAGTAATGCAATGCAATGCATGGGAGACAAAATAAAAGAAAAGAAAAAGAAGCACCAGCTAGTTATAGCTCTCTGCTCCATATCCCCAGAAATCATGCAAAAGATAAGTTGAAAACCAAAAAAAATAATTGATTTTAAAAATTCTATGTTGAACCAAACACGAAACCTATTTCGTTCCATTTTGATGCGGCAAAGGGAACAGATAATCAGGAAAAAGTTGCTTTGAGTTGAGCACCAACTACAAACAAAGTTACATCACTCACTCATTCATCACACAATTTTAATTCCTCAAATGCTATAAATAAATCAAATCAAAGAAATACTATATGATAAAATAACATACTAATATATATTGAAAATTTGCACACATCCAAATGTTGTCTGCGCCGCGTAATGAAAATCAAAATAACATGAAAATCTGAACTGAGATTTGGACAAAACAAAACAAAACAAATTAAACATTCCTGCACCCTTTAATTTCGTGCACTGATCTGAATAATAATCATCATCCTCATAATCATTTGTCAACACTTAACTATAGTACTCTAGCTATAGTACCTAAGTACTACTACTACTACTTCAGAGCTGATCCATATAATATAATGTTAATTAAGATTATACATTGAAATTAATTAACATTGATCCATAAAAAATACTTAATGGTTTGTTTCAACTCAAACTCAAATAATTATTCAAATAGATATATAGATAGAGAGAAATAGGTACTTCTCTTTAGGATCTTGGAGGTGGGAAGAATTGCGTACCAGCCATGAAAGCATTAAGCGGAGCTGGATATAGTGAAGAATACTCAAATGGATTGCTCACATTTGTGGTGGTTGTTATGAGATTTTGTTGATTTCCTTCACCGCCGCTGCCACCACCGCCACCGGAAGAACCCTCACCACCACCAGCAGCAGCATTTGGGCTAGTGTAGCTACCTTCAAGTCCTTGATCATACAAAATTCCCTTGAAAACTCTTCCTCCTATGTTCACAGCTGTTTGATAAGCATAACGTTCGTCTTGTGCATCCATTGCACTCACTTTTACACACCGGAACACCGCCGGTGAATTCAGCTCCGGTGGAAAATTTCCCAACTCCAACCCTAATTTCAAATCAAATAAAAAATTAAATCTAAATCAAAAAATTCAAAAAGAGAAACCTCAATTGTTTCTATATAGCTATCATTTTCAAATTAAAAAGAAAGAAAGAACCACTTACCTAACAATTTTTTCATCTTCACAAGAAAAGAAAGAGAAAAAAGAGAGAGAAAGAAAAAAAAAACTAAGTTGATAGAGTATGAAAGGAATGGATATATAGAATATATAGACCAATTAGGTATCCTATTTATCATAGATTCATAGAAACTATATAGTTTCTCCTCGAGATCTCTATCACTAAGCTATATAGTTTGAAAATTCGTCACTGACCTAGCTATATATCAAAAAACTAAACACTAAAATTCAAACCCTCGTAATATTTTTTCATTTTATATATACTCTATCTTTCAACAACTCCTCCGAAACTAAATAAAAATGAGTATATCGTTCAAAATTTTATATTTCTATATATACCTGTGGTAGTGATAGGTACTGGAGTACAAGTTAGAGAACCAGAAGCTCCAGAAGGATCATTTTGATTTTCTCTGTGTCTTCTTGACGAGTGAAACTGTTGCTGCTGCTGATTTTGTTGCTGCAACGACGTGAGTTGTTGCTGCCGTTCACGGCGTTTAGCAGCTGGAACCCAAGTACTTTTCACGTGAGTTTGACACTGAAACCCTCGACTCTTGCAACAAGTTCTACATCTAAGATGTGGACAATCTTTCTTAGCTTGGTTACCACAATCTTGACAGTTCATTCCACCACCACCTAAACCACCACCACTTGAAGACCTCATCACTGTTAAACCAAATCTTGTTGATTCATCAGAAAATGAAACAGAAACGTTGTCGTTGTTGTTGTCGTCGTTTCTTCTTGAACTTCCAACACCAAAAGAGTAAAAATTGTTAATGTTTTGTTGATGTTGTTGTTGATGATGATGAAAAGAAGATTGTTGATGTTGTTGTGGCCATATCTCAAAACCTTTGTTGTAGATCTCTTCGTTTCTGAACAAAAACTGATTATTATTTCCACTGTTGTTGTTATTTTCTTCTTGTTCTCTTGCTTCTTCTTTGCCTCTTCCACTGCTTAGAGAGAAGAAACCTGCCATGTTGTTTTGTAACACAAAAATGAAACTATCTTCCCTAATTCAGTTATAGTTATAGCAATAACATCCATATCAGTAGATAAAGAAGAAGCTTCGAGAATCTTAAATTAGTTCTGGAGAGAGAGAAGAAATAGTTTGTTTTGCTTTTTGATCAGACTATAACCGTAATTTTCTTTGCTTTCAAGTGCAAATTAAGTAAGTGGTTTGGTTTAGGTTTTATTATTAATTTTAACCCACACATTATTTTTTTGTTGACTCTCACTCACATCTACATGAGTTGGGTTTCATCTCAAATAAAGTCAAAGTAGATTTTAAGACTCTGAAAAAACTAAAGTTAATTTTTATAAACCGTTCCCAACTAAAGCTAATTTTTTAGTAAACTAAAATTTTAGGTGACTTGGGTTCAAACTCATTAACTTTAGAGCATATGTCAAAACTCATAAAAATGCTAACAAAAATACTTAAAAATTATCTACAACAAATATTATTAGGATACTAGAAGTTGAATCTACAACCGTGTGACTAATTTGTGTGGGGGCATGTAGATTTTTTGTCAGATTAATTGAGTTTTATCTTTTTCTTTCTTTTTGGTTGAAGCTTTTGAGAGTGAAAAGACTTTCTTAATCAATGACATGAAGTAAAAGAAAAGGAGAGACAAAAATTAAAACTAATTAACATGAAAAAATAAAAAGAAAAACTAAAAGAAGAGTGCATGTGTTATGTTTGGTTAATTTTGTTCTAGTTTGTGTGTTTGTAAGTCACTCACTCAACCCAATTATGACACGGAATTAGAGTCTTTGCTACGCCGGCATGATAACTGCACTCATCCACTATAATGTAGAAAATCATTTATGAATTACAACTCAACTCATTTCTCTCTACAATGAGAAGATTATTGTAATCTAATTCATATTGTATGTTAGGTTACATCAGTGAAATAAAATTGTGTCGTTGTGCGAGGGGAATCTTTATTTTGAGTTCTTTTATTGATGCATTTGTTGATATTCTAACATATGAATGAAAATAGAATATGATTTATACGAAAACTTTATATTTTTTATTTTGATCACAGGTATTATTTTTTTTTGTAAATTATGACTTTTATGATTTTTTTTTAACAAGTCAAAATGAAATATATTACTATCAAAAAGACTCTTTATCAGCACAAGGTGTGCCAACAAGAACATCAAAAGTATACAAGGTAACTAGTCATAAGGGAGAGTGTGTGTGCATGGAGAGCGGGGAACGTGAAAATCTATCACATTACATTGATCTCTATCAGTTTGAAGAAATTTTGCTCGTCTGATAAGTTAACCTTTTTTGTGAGTTGCCTATGAATGGATGTGATTGTTCCACATGTTGAGATAGTTGGTTTTGCTTATTTGTCCTTACATCGAAAAACCCGTTAGTACTTTATCTGACCGTTTACATTATTAAGGTGGATTTTTCCCTGTTTTTTATGAGAACGAGCAATTGACAACGTAGTAATACGAGAGTAGAAAGGTGTACAAGCTCTGTGACTCACACCACATGCACATGCGTCCCTCATTCTATCTCACATGTCTCCATCATAGATTAACTCTTTTAACTTTTTTAAATCCAACGACTCTCACATATCTTGAACCTGTATGGATCGCAATCCACATTTTCAACTATTGAAATATAGTATATTTTTTTAATATTTGATTTCCATAACAAGTTCAAAATAGAAAATATGATTTTTATTTTTATCAATTAAATATAGTTAACTAAATTTTTAAGGGATGTGTATTTTGTTATATTGATTAGATATTAGAGCAAAGGGAGTAGTTTATTACTTAAATAATCAATATATACTATATATAATTGCAATAAATTTTCTAAAAAAAGTACATTAAAACAAAAACTTTACATTAATACATGATATGTGACATCTTTACAATAACATTAACAATGCATTTATTACATCATCAACAAATTGATAGATTTGAAAAACAAAATTTGTAAATAAATGATATAATAGTATTGCGTGATACATGTAATATAATAGTGTAATTCATATAGATTTATAAATGAAACAAAAAAATATTAATTTGTAACTAAATGATATAATAGTATTGCATGACACAAATAATATAATATTCAACAGAAGATAAGAAACAAATACAAAGAGAAACGACATAAAAAAAACATAATATGTGTCTCACAAGCAATATTGTATAGTAGAAAATAAGCTCACATCTTTTTATATGTGAATAACTTAAAGTTTTAAAATAAATAATATATTAACATTTTGTGCACATGGACATACATTCTTACAAGCAAATAAATGAAATTTTAATACATACACTATATTAATTTTAGGTGTTCATGAGTTGTGTCGGTTTTGTCAAACATGTTACCCGATTCAATCAAACTTGATTTGTTTTGGTAGGGTAAAAAACTCGTATTTTTATAGTTAACCCTTACCAACCTAACTTAGTCATACCAACCTAACTTAGTCATGAGCCGGTTTGGATAAAATACATGTTAGGTTGAATCACTAGGTTAGATGGGTCACTCAAACTCATGGACTCCCATAAATATCTTTTTATTCAAACCATATTTTTTAATTGATTGAAAAGGAGAAAATTTTAGGTTAAGAAATTAATTATTCTATAAAGAGAGTGAATGAAATCATGATATTATCAAAAATCCTGCAGTTTCATTGCCAAGGAATGGTGAAAATTCTACGATCATTGGCGAATATTGACTATGCAAAATTAGATGAAACTACTATTGATGAAATGATTAAATCATACAAAAGCCAAAAGTCTAGATCTATTTGTTGCCACCATCAAAAGATGTCATTGCCACCAAATGAGATTTTGCATGACAATTGATCTTTAATATTAGGTGTATTAGTTATTTGTATATGTTATTATTAAGTCATATATTTAACAATGTGTTTTACTTTTTTCAACATCTAATTTGATGAAGGAAAATCTATTATATATTATTTTTAGTTACAAATGTTCAATATTTTTTTAGTATGTTATTTAAAACATTACACACTAGAATGAAATCTTTACAAGTAAAATTATATGAGAAAATAAGTTCATCTTTCTTATCTCGATCAAGGAAGCAACAATGCAAGATCTTCAATTAGCTTCCCTAAGAAACCAATTATTATATCAAGACAACTTGTTCAGTATCATCTCAACCAAATCAAAATACAAAACCCAATTCTACAAATTTCTCTCAAACACAAAGCATTTAAGAAATTCTTATTCTCTTCTCTCTCAAGATCAATCTCTTTAAACACGAAACTCAGATCTTGTTTTCCTCAAACCCAGAAAATGCAGATCTTATTTTTCTCGTTGGTGTTGAATTGAATCCAATGTAGTGAAGCAACATACCTAAAAGAACATAAATGTTTTTGGTTAAATTAGTTGCGCAAGGATGAAATCTACACTATCACTGATTCTCACTATTCCCATTCCCTCACCTTCGTACCCGAACCTTAGTCGTCGTGAATTGGTATTTCGGTGTCGGTAAACTCGACGACGATGTTTCCCGCCACACCGAATAATAATGATTTTACTAAAATAAATACGTAGTTGCGCCTAGAACGATTCATCTTTCCAAATCTACTCCTTCCTTTGTTGCGATTGAAAGAAATTGGAATAAGAAAAAAGGTGGATTCAATCTTGTTGGTGTTGTTGAAATAGACGTGGAGAAGATGAGAAGTGGGAGAATCATCACAAACCCAGAATATGATGAAGCTTTATGAATTTTGTTTTTGAATATTCAATTATGTCAACAAACATGTTTTTTTTTTTTTTTTTTTTTTAAATCTCAACATTCAAACTTGTGTTGAAACAGTTGTGAGGCTTGGGGGGACATAGGTGGAGATGGAGGAAGACCATGATAATTTCAGTAATTTTTTTTTTAATTTGGGTTTGTTTATGATGAACGTATGAGTATATGATGAAGAATAGGAGAAGGAAGGAAGATGGAGAAAGTTAAAAATGATTTTTTTTCTCTCTTTTTTTTTAATTTTTATTAAAAAGATCTATAAAATAGTTAAATGCCACATATGTGTTACGTGTATAAGTGGGTACAGTCAACACCTGCCACATAAGCAAAAATGAACCAAATCAACAAGAAAGTGGGTACAGATACTTTTTAAAAAAACGAAAAAATTTACAAACATTTTTCAAAAGTTTTTTCTTTTGTAGGGAACAAAACCGAAACATGCCATATTTACGGACCTGGATTCTCTGCTGCCGCATGACAGTGTTGCGCGATCTGGACCATCAATTTCAGTCAACTATAGGCAATCAACAACACAAGTTAATTGATGGTTGGTTCAGATCAAGAGCAGGACAAAAGGCATGAGAGAGAAGCAGGAGAGGATTGCTTCCCATATTTACAAGGACTAATAACACATTTTAGCCTTATTTTTATTACTACATCTCATAGCTTTGTTTCCCGATTTTATCCTCATGTATGAATGAATCCTACACTTGTATTTGAAATCCAAATTTGCTGGCCATAAAACTAAAATGTTCCCTATAAGTAAACACTTCTTTGCTTCACGTGAATGGTTGGGGCACATGAATGCCCTCTTCTCCACTTATTTTGCAATGTAATGTTCACCTTATATTGCACTGAGAGTTCTCCTAAATTTGTTGTTATAATCTTGATTACACTTTGCAACACAACTATGGCGGCGAAAATGGCATTGTTTGTCCGCCTTATCATTTTTGATAAAATTTCTTGGCCTTCTTTAACAACAAAAGAAAAAATTGGCAAGAGATATTTAGGAGTGAATGAATAACTTTAGGATAGTAAATCTAATAGTTTAACCCATATATATATATATATGATTAATATATATATATACACATACATATACATATATATATATATATATATATATATATATATATATATATGTGTGTGTGTGTGTGATTAATACATAAATTGGTTTGTTGAATAGAAACTACTCATAAATTATTTAAGGGTTAAATATGTTTTTGGTCTCTCTTAACTTTCATTTTTAATCCCTCTAAAATTTCTTCGATTTTTGGTTCCTATAAATTTCATGTTTTCAATTTTAGTCCCTATTTTTTTTTAACAAAAGTTCATGTCTCATTGTCAATGATAAGAAGTTTAAATATCATTAGTTTAATAATTGAAAATTTTAATTTCTAATCTTTGTTAACTTAACAATAACTTAAAATTAAAGATAAATTTGTTAAATTAAAGATTAAATAGTTAATGATATATTAGTCTTAATAATGTCATGTTATAAAAAATGTCACTTCGAACATGAGATGTGAACTTTTGTAAAAAAAAAATGGTAAGGATTGAAAAACAAAAATTTAGAGGACCACAAATTGAAAGAAAAAAAAATAGATGGATAATAAATTAAAGTTGCTATATTTTTTAGGGATAAAAATCTTATTTTAACCATTTAATAATAAACAATGTTTGAATTTTGCATAACTTAAGGACCTATCATTAGACTTAAAAATCATCATTCAAAGAGAAACAAGAGAGAGAGAAATACGTCATAGCTTATTCTTTTATATTAGTTGACTCCTTTGTCGTGCAAGGGATAACGTGTTGTCGAGATCCTTAAATTGGTCAATGTGTTGTAAGGGTGAAAATTGAGATTTTTTTTAAAGAAACAAATTGATGGGTTTATTTTTATTTTTTTAAATAAATTTTACAAATATTTTATTTGTATCTTTTTCTTTTTGAAGGGAAAAAAAAGATACAAATATTTTATTTGTATCTATATATTATTATAAATAAATGGACCAACTACAAACCGAGGAAGCTCTTTTGAAGAGGTTCAACTAAATCCCCTAAATTTAAAAAAAGAATACAAATATATTTTTGTATATTTTGTATTTTTAACTCCATATTTTTCTTTCACCACTAATCCAATCGACTCAAGGACTCAAAAGTAAGTCCATGAGCTAGGGCTTGATTTGCCACCGAAAACAACCTCATGTTCAACTAGCTAATGCTAAGATAGCTGTCACTTGTAGAAAGTGAGAGGCACAAACAAACACGAATTAACTTGATCAAAACGAATACAAAATTAAATTTAAAAAGAAGGAAGTTATTAGCAAGAAAACATTTACTTTATTTAAGCAATACTACAAAGTAAACAGTTAGTAATCGCTTTCCACGGGACTCAAAATGAAATGACATCATAGCCATGAGATAATAAAAAGTCTATGGTTAATTATTCATGTAGCACGTGAAGCGCCCCAAAAATGTAGTAATTTATTTAAGACAACTAATAATTGGTTCCAATAATAATATAAGCAGACAGACCAAATAACAGGAGTCAAAAGTGCACGTTCTCTCATCCGTACTTTACTTATACAATCCAATTCCATTAACCTTCCGATTCAAAAGTGAAGAGAACTCTCGTAACGTGAGTTTGATCGTGATATAAATATTGTCTGATCAATAATTGTTTTACACATGAATTAAACTCAAATCCTTCTAAACGTTTTATTGTATAGTAAAGTTTATGAATCACTTGATTATACCATCCAATTCTATGCTTAAGTAGTTTTTAATTCAACCATTAACAATAGTACTAAACTACTAATACTGTTTCCTATTATGATTCCAAAAGTATTTGTTATTAGGGGCCCGATAAAACAAATCATCTCTCTTTCACCAACTATAAGAGTACTATATTGTCCCATCAAATATAAAAAAACTACTACACCATGCATTATTATTATTTGACCGCCCCTTATTGTCCACTATGTCACATTCTCAGATCACTCTTAATTAAGTTATCCTATTTATATGAAGAGTATTTAAGCCAGTTTTCCATAGTCACGTGACCAAATGCATAATGCTTAGACACACACAAAATATTAAACATCAAGAAAAAGTATAATCATTAAAAAAAAAAGCATGTATTATGTTGTGTGTGTCTAAGCGCTATCATTTGGTCTTGTGACCAAACAAGATTAACTCATAATTCTTTTGGTTACATAAGAGTTTAATTGGGTCGTCTTTGACTAGGGGACCATCCTCTCACTCTAAATTTGTTTTTATAAAAAAATAGTTTAATTGTTATGCAATAATGGTATTTTTTTTCCCCAACTATATGGGTCATGTGGTGCGTTAGGAATGACAAGGTGTTTAATAATATCTCGGGGGGGTGATGAATTGGTAGAGGAAGTGAAGGGGCTCTCATGGAGGTGGAAGCTACATCGGCTGAAAACGCCTACTTGTATCTTCTATGAATGGTGTTGGGATCTGGGAGAATGCCTCAAGAGAAAGCCGGCCTAATTAGGGGTTTGAAGGGGGAGCAGGTTTTGGTTATAGTTCTATTTATCTGTGTTGGAATTCTAGTACTGTGGTGTGGTGTGGAGTGGCTTTTCGGTTGTGGTCTGTTGGTGCTGTTTTGGTTTTGCTGTTAGGAGTTTGTTTTTAGCCTTTTTTCAATTGGTTGTGCGCCCGTGCCTTGTTTTGTCTCTGTCCATTTGTTCACGTCTTGTGTTTATGAGGCCTTAATAAATCTATGCTACTATAAGGTTGTTTTTTGTTTACAAAATATCTCCACAATACTTATATGGTTAAAAAGTTATACTGTCCAAATGCATAACAATTAATCTTATAAATATATATTAGTCCTCTTTGCTTAAAAAATAAGAGCCTTTCGTATAACATAGTAATTTTTTTCTTGTTTTTCTTTGTGAGACAAAAAAAAACTCTAAATGTCAATTAATATGAAATATGTTTATTTTCAAGTATCATTCGATATCTTAATTCCCATATCACTGGGCTAATATTATCATTATCATTTGAACTTTTTAAATCAACAACATTGAAAAATTACATGCTCTTTTAAAAGTAAATAGAAGGAGAGTCATTATTAACATGTTCATTGAATTTTCTTTTAGTAACTTTTGGCCGTTTGTTATTGTCTGTTCTTTATGTGGTTAAAGATGCTGTCCAATAAAAATATGATATGACCAAGTGGCTCAAATGAAAGTGATACTCTCAAATTAAATCTATGATTGTGTGCGTTTTCGCAGCTTCAAATCTGAAGAAAGTCAACAATACCTTTTTGGAGAAACAACAAAAAGATTATGAGGTGTATCCTTTAAACAAACAAATTTGGTTTAGCTGAAGACCTAGGTACAA
>Ga0315913_1001683_pt1 | contig 24860 bp, 8 predicted proteins | sample MpolsnodulesMG_FD_207736 | JGI IMG/M metagenome (GOLD analysis project Ga0315913, IMG submission 207736) | Medicago polymorpha root nodule microbial communities from Los Angeles, California, United States - small nodules | ecosystem: Host-associated > Plants > Roots > Nodule | place: USA...
ATGTTGGATATTCTTTAGTGATAGCGCAAATATGGAAGAAAAAAAAAATTAGATATTGAAAATAGAGATGGAAAAAAATTAGTGGAGTAAAAAGAGAGTGTGAAATTAGATTATAAGAAAGAAAAAATTGAAATGTGAAATTGAAAGATAAGAGAGAAAAAGAAATTTACGGTAAAAGAACTTTATTCAATCAAATGTTAAAATGTGAATAGTAGAATTCAGAGAAGTGATTAAGATAACTAGATACACACTGATATAAATGGTTTTTTAATCCTCTTCTTTATCTTAAGGATAATTTTACTCATTTATTGTAATTTTCTCATTCTTATTTAAGAATATTCTTTTCTGATGTTACACAAACATGCATATACAAATTTCAAAAGGCAATGGGTGTTAACAAATCAAAATTTTAATCCTAACAACCAGACAAATTTCAAAAGGCAATGGATGCATATACATTTGTACCTACACCCCTATAAACCATAAAAAAAAAAAATAAAAAAAAAAAATTTACGCCTTTTCCTATTTTACTTAACCCCACAAAACTATTCTTTGTCTGAATTTAGATATGGAATGTTGATTCCAAACCAAAAATAATCGACTATTGGAAGATCGTAATTCTTCCAGATTTGCCGCTTTTAGTAACAAATATAGAAATTGATCGAATGGAAAATGATGTCGTTTGGTTCAACCCTTTTCCTCATTTTACCTCTGTATTTCAATGATGACCATGCCAACTACCACCTGCAAATCATTCAAATGACCGCTGATTTTTTTGCTGTGATTTTCTTTTCTTTTTTATGATGATTACATGCTTGCAGTGATTTTTATGATGATTACATTATTTCAATGTTTCAAGTAATAAAATTGTGTTAATGAAAACCAACAAAAATTAGTTTTTTTATGAATTATTGGGGTTCGGTGCTCACAACAACAGGGAAATTTTACCTCATACCCACACGTATACCCTCCCTACAAATTACTTATAATTTTAATTTTACTCTTTTATAACATTTGATTTTTTTCACCCTCATTTTTTACATTTCCTAATTCGGAACGAATTCACCCCTACATCTCTACAATAACATACAGCATTGCATTATGTGATTATCGGGAACCTTGAACTTACATCTACTGTTCCAAATATTATTGAAGAAAACCTTCGTAATTATGGATTGATTTTTTCAATAAATTAAAAAAGAAAAGAAGATGGAAACATGTCGATCCTCCCCATTCCTCTTGTTCTCTACTAGTATGTTGCCCGTGTGACACAAGGGTGGAAAACGATCGACATTTGACTATACATCCTAGAACACTAAAAACATAATAAATTTCGAATAATTTTAATTAAATATCAACAATAACAATTAAATTTTGACTTTTAAAGTCGTACATTTTGACTTTTAAAAAGTTGAATGAAAAGCCCAATACCATATATTAGGCTCGTTAACATATGCTTTTAAAACACATGTTAGCATTTGCGAGACTAACATCCTCAAATTATACGTACATAAATACTCCTACGTCCCATTTTAAATAATTTAAAATTGTGCACTATTATATGTACCATACTTTGATCATATATTATTTTACTACTCCCTCCATCCCTTAATGTAGGCACCCATTGCATTTTCACATTTCTTAAGAAATGTTGTGAGTGTAATTAATGTGTCTGTTTTGTGTGTTAATATTACCAAATTGTCCTTTGTTTGTATATATATTAAATTTGACTTTTCAAATTTCAAGATAAGTTAGTAGTATTAATTAGGGGTATATTTAGGAAAAAATAATAAATGCATCTAGTAATTTGAAAAGGGGTTTACATTTAGGGACAAAAAGAAAGTCAAATGAGGGCTTAGATATAGGGACAGAGGGAGTAATATACAAAGACAAATTGTATATATAAGATGTTGTTGGATTTGACTCGATAAATATTTTTAAAATATCAAATTTTCATAAATTTCCTAATTGATTATTAAATATATTTAAGATCACTATGAACAACATTTTAACCCTCCTGTCTGGCTCTTCTCTTCTATACCATGCTTCTCTCTCAAACCCTTTCAACGACGCCGTTTTGATCTCTAATTTCACCTTTTTCCCCAAACCCTAAAATCAAATATCGTTTTTTAGGGGGGAAAACCCCAATAATGGATGAAGCTGGTGAGAGCGGAGATCCTATGGATCAGTTCCACCGTAACGAAGCTATATTTGTTGTAGTTGATGATGGTTTTTTAGCTGAAGAAGATGATGATTATGAAGATCTTTACAATGATGTTAATGTTGGTGAGGGTTTTCTTCAATCGTTAAGGAAGAATAATGATTCAGGTGGTAGAATTGATGGGGTTGATGAGAAGAAGGTTCAACCGGGTTCGGGTGTACAGGATCAGGTGGTGGGTGTTGTTGGTGAGGGAGTGAAGAGTGTTGGTGGTGGTGGTGATGAATCTAGGGTTTCAGAAAGAAAAAAACATGTTCTCTTTCAGCAGTACCAGCTGAGCAGAAATGGTAAATCCAAAACTGTTTTCAATTTTCTTTCTCTAGTTTTAGTTTGTTGGTGTGTATAAACTTAAGCCCCCAAATCTCTTTTTATTTAATTATTTTTTAGGCTTAATTACACTTTTGGTCCTCACATTTTGACCAGCTCACGAAATAAGTCCTGCCTTTTTCAAATCGAACAAAGCAGTCTTTATACTATCATGTTTTTTGCAATTTTCGTCCTAACGCTCATTTTAGCCTCCAAAAACGCTGATGTTTCCAATTTTTTAGTGATGTGGCCAAAATAGCTCCTATGTGGCAATTCCTACATGAAAAATGCCATTACCATGTCATCAAATCAAAAAAATTTAATTGGGAAATAATTAAAAAATTTCATAAATTAAAACAAAACATTTTATGGTAAATTAAAAGATCAAATTAAATAAGTTATGCGTTCCCAAAAATAAAACTAAACCCCCAAGAATATTCACCTTCTTCATTGGTTTTTTTAAGGATTCTTTATTGAACCCTAGTTTCCAAATCGTAATTCACAAATTCTTTTCAATTCCTTCCATCTTTTTCTTCCAACATCATCCAAAAATGAAGGGAATACAGCAGCAACACTTTTATTGAAGATGAACAAGAGGGATTAAAAAAAACGTAAAAACAATTTTTTTTTCCAGAAGCTTATCTCTTTCTTCCATCTCTCTTCACCCATCCTTTTCTTCTCCATTCTCTCTTCTCTCATTCCCCTTTCTTCTCCTTCTCTTCCCTGCAATCATCTCCCTCTCTTAAGCGCCCAATTTTTCTAGAAATCCTAAAATTCTCAAATCCCCCAAATTTTCCATAAAACGATGTGAAAACGAATCTGTAATGGAGGGCTGAAATCCAAAATCAAAATCGAATTGAGGGTTGAATTGAGAATTAAATCGATCTGTTGTTGTATTATTTGTCTATTGGTGGTTGGGATGGATAGGATTCTCTTCTGCTGATAAAGTAACAGCCTGTTCAATCTAATGGTTGATACATTATGTCATAAATCAATTACTTCTTTACCAAAAAATCACCACATCACCATTGTTTTTTTGCTGTGAATATATGGTTTCTATGAGTGCCAGAAGATTTTGGTCAAGATTTGGTAGAGAACGTGGAAGATCAGGCTTTTCTTCTGGAGGTGAAGATTTGGGTCAAGATTAGAGTTCAAGATCCGGGTCATGGAGGTGAAGGGTCAGAAACTGAAGCTGCTTCATGGTTGAAAGAAAATCTTTGCATCATATTTGATTGTGTTTGTTTTGTGAGGTTGTTCTTGCTGGGTTTACAAGGAGGTTTATGAGGTATAGGAGCAAGACAAAAGGCTGATCGTCATTTGGGCATGATTTGGACGAAGAATTTTTGTTTTGTTTTTGTTTTAATGTTTCCCATATCAGCGTTTTTGGGAGGGAAAATGGAGGTTAGGACTAAAATTGCAAAAGAATAATAGTATAGGGACTGTTTTGTTCGATTTGAAAAAGGCAGGACTAATTTCGTGAGCTGGTCAAAATGCGATGACCAAAAGTGTAATTAAGCCATTTATGAAATGTATTTATGTTATTAGGGTTAAATTTTTATCCACCATTACTCTTTCGTTAGCCAAGCACTTTCTTTTTTGTTACACATGATCTAATTGAATTAGAAAGGGCTTTAGAGTTTGGATTTATGAATAATAATAACCCAGAAAGAGAATTTGCGATTTGTGTGAACTATATCAATTTCTTATTAGAATTTTTTTTGTTGTGATAATTGAAACATCTAATGAGTTTTGGCTATTCACTATAAATTTAAAGATTCATTTAAAATTCAAAGTTAGTTATACTATTCTTTAATGCAGCTAAACTGATATTTTGTTAAAGAATTGGGTGTAAAAAGTAATGTCCCAATTTTTCTTTGAGACCTTGATTTCCTTTCCTTTCAAATTTAAACTTAAATCTTGTATTTGTTTGTTGCTTAATCTGATCTAGTAACTCATTTATGTATAAACCTCAAATTTCCAATTTCTATTTTGGTAATACTTTATTTGGGTTTTTCACCCACATGAAACAATATTTTATGAACTAGGAGGGAGGATAGAGAATGGTGGTGAGAGAATGTGAAAAAATCTGGTAATGAGAGTCTACTCTTCAATTAATCTAATGGTCAGAAAATACTTTTCCATAGTGGGAAACAATTCCCTTTTTCCATGCTAAACTCCACCTTTAGACTATATTTCAGCTTCACCATTGTGATAGAAAGTTTGTAGACCTGCAAGCATGAGAAATGACAAGAGTTGCCATGGAAATGACATGAATTAATATTAACTGAGAATGGCAATCATACTTCTAATTCATTAAAAGAAAACGATTAAACAGAATATAAATAAGCCATAAACAGTAGCTGCGGGCAGAATTATCACTTCAGCATTAAATGCAAGCAAATTCAAAATTTATATAATCATACAAACCAATTCTAGCCCTTACTTGATTGAATTGAATATTATTCATGTTAACCACAATCCATGAAATCAATAACGTTTCTGGTTTGTTTAATTGCGATTCATGTCAGAATCGTGCTAATCGTTTACAGGATCGTGCCATAATTTTTTCTATGAACTACGAGTTTTCCGACAACATATTTGAATCAGAAACCACTGCCGAAAACTCATAAGTTTCTAGAAAAATTCCAGAAAACGCATCACGCCAACAAAACTGAATCGACAACATATTTGTCACCTCTTGATGATTTCCGACAGAGAAAGCACATGAGAAAGCACATAAATTTGTTTTCGGTTTTGTTTCTAAAAGACTCACTCTTGTTTTCTTTGCGCAGCCGAAGGACTTGAATTTTCTTAGACTAATGAAAAGAAAAGAAAAAGTTTTTAAATTTATATATGAGGGTAAAATAGGTGGTTCATATGATATGTAGAGGTGAGGGTATATATAAATGCAGGGGTATAAGGTAAAATTTCCCAACAATAGAGAGTTGTTATTGGGTTCATTATTTTTTCTTTTCCTCGAGGGCTTAAATTTGAGTTAACCGCAAAAAATTGATGTACAAGAAATATGTTCTGCAGGGGTGAAGATAAAATTGGAATTTTCTTATGATTTGTGCGTAGGGATGAAAGTACGAGTGTAGGGGTACATGGTGAAATCTTCCTAATTTCTTCCTCAAATGGCCCAAGGTGAGTTATAATTCGAGGTCCAAAGTCTTGTAATTAATTCAAGTACGAGAAAGTATATTTACATGTGGAAAATTGTCGTTGACACTTTAAATAAGGATAAAAACACACTTGTAAATGACTAAAATGATCTTTCGGTAGTTAACTACCGATGCAATGAACCGACGACAGTTAACTACCGAGGTTCCATCGGCAGTTAACTGTCGATGCTGGATTTTGTTATAAAAACATAATAGTTTCATAGGAATTTCCAAAACTCCATTTGCGGATTTGATCTCCATTGTTGCGATTTTCTCCAACCTTGAGCCATTCAACGCCAATTACAATCACAAAATCAAGTAAGTGCTTATTATCCTATTGCATTGGCTTTTTTGATTGAATTGTTAGATTTTTTGGATAAATTGTCACATAATTAGGTTTTGTTGATTTTTTATTTTTTATTTTATGATGTTAGATGTTTATGATTTGATTGAATTGTTTGATGTTGATTCGAGTAGAAATTGTTGATTAGAGTTGAATTTAATGAATTGTTGTAGAATTGTTAGGAATTTGTGGTGGAATTTTTAGTATTAGTGTAGGTTTTGATCTCCGATATTTGAATTGTTTAGATATGTCTCAGAATCATGGTGATGTTCAGTTGAAAAAGGATGGTGAAAAGAAGAAAGCAAAATCGATTGTGACGTGACACGAAATCGAATGTGATGGTTATGTAAAAAAAACCAATTTGAAGGTGCCAGTGTACAGTCCATCCAGGTTGAGGAGGAGTGGAAGGACATGTGATTTTGGTCCTCAACCAAAAGCAGGTGCCTCAGGGACTGTCAGGGACAACCCAGTTGACCTAAGTGACAAGGGAGATGATTAAATGTAATGGCTTGTATTGTCTTGGTTTTTTGGATTTTTTTTTTAATGTTTTTTGATATGCTTCACATTTAAGTAAATTTTGGTATTGAATAAATTTGAATAAAGTTGCGTTTTGAATAAATTTGAATAAAGTTGTGTGTTAAATAAATTCAAATAAAGTTGCACAAGTACACGAAATCAATTCAAAAAACATAATTTTATTTAGTTTTAGTTTCATCTACATTACATTACCTTCTCCCTAAATATATGTGGTATCATCATGATGTTGGGTTTAAAATATATTCTTGAAAGTTTGTCGAAAATATCGGCATTGAAGTGTCTTATACTTCGGGTAGAGATTTGCAGGATCCTTTGAAAATTCAAAATAATGAACAGAACAACAAATGTATTCTACCGAATCAACTTTATATGTTATCACATCGAATCCCTTCATGTAGAATGAGTAAGGACGTAAAGGAATGAGCCGCATTCTCTTACGCTCCACTCATCCTACACAAAGGAATTAAACTTCAATGCCGACATAGTCAACCAACTAACAAGAATTAAACTCAAATTCCAACAAAATAAATACACTACATAATAATGATGTTACCTAAACGTAATCTTATGGCAGAATAAAACTCTTGAGAATATCTTCAGCAGGGCCAGCCCTGGGCATAGGTCGTGGGTGCGACGACCTAGGGCCCATGCCCGTAGGTGGCCCAAAAAATTAAATTTAAGGGAGGGGTGCATATAGAAAAACTTGGTTTATCGGGGGATATGTTTAGCAAATTTCATCAAGAGGCCCAAATATTGACACTTAGTTGTCAAATAAAAGATGAAAGGCTGAACTGGTTAATTTTTCGGCCTTTTTAGTGCAAGTTGCTATATATACTCCCATATTAAACATAGATTTCTATATACACCCTTCCTATAAAAAAAATTGTGTCTTTTGTTCTAATTATGTGTCAGGAAATTTATTGTTTAAGAAATTGATGACATTTGTTGGGCCCTTTGTTTCTAATAATGTGTCTCACTAATTATAAAAATATTGGTGATATTTATTATCTAAGAAATTGCGAGAATCATCATAACAAAACAAACGATATTTTAGTTGAAAAGGGGTCTACTTGAGAAATCAATTTTAATCTTTTCTTTAGAGGATAAAAAAAAATTAATATAATAGTGTCAACTTTCTTGGATTGATTGGAAAGATTGCAGAATTGAATTTGATAATGCAATATCGTTGAGACACACTTAGGATCATGTGGTCCACCCAATATTTTTTGTTTTCTTTTTCTTTTTTATCAATAATATATGATGAGGTATATTTAAACACACGGTGTTTTGAGGTGTCAACATAACTGAGATATCAATCATCAAAATAAATGCATGTCTCATTAATTTTAGTGAGACAATTTCTTATCATAAATGCGATAAAAATTTCAATATAAGTGATGAAGTGTGCTTAAATTTTCCATTGAGGTACACTATTAACAACCGTCCAAAACTAATATTGTATCATCACAAAGAACTTGACAAAGATATTTGTAGCATATGAAAAGAGGAATGATGTACTTGTAAGGTATAAATGTGCTCTTGTATATATCTTTGTTACGGGTCTAATATTGGAGAATTTTTCATCTAAAAGGCTAAAATTTAATTAATTAAGTGTTGATTTTTTTTTTTGCGCTATTATTCTTAAGTGCCAAAATTTTAGTCTCTATTTCTTGTATGCTAAAATTTCAGTATAATTTGCATGTGCTACAGTTCTTTACTTTTACTATTTTTTGTTTTGCTTTGCTTTCAATTGAGTATTTGATTTGTTTTAAGATGTAGCCTAAAAAACATTAATGTAGCGAAAAGAAAGAAAAAAATGAAATGAAGAGTTAATAAAATCACAACAAAGAGCTAAAAAGTTTATATAAGGGGTCATTTTCTCATACTATGCCTAAGACCCATAAAATGCTAGGAACGGCCCCGGTCTTCAGGCGATCTCAGCAACGTAGCTTCCATCTCAATCCTCAGGAACATTTGGTGCCGACGATATTTGGAGAACATGCTCCTCACGCAGTCATCTTCTGTCAACATTAGCTTTTCGGTCTGCAAATAATTGGGGACGTGCATACTGAAGGTCCTCCACCCTCCTTGTGTCTCCGGGGTTGTGTCCTTAGTTGATTTCATCCAGTTGATCCTTTAGATCCTTTAGCGTGACATCGATCCAAACCTTGAACAAATGACGGTTTCTACCATTGAAACGTACTTGAGCGTTGAACAAATTGTCCATTTTTTCAGATCTACAACATAAGAAATTAAACAATCAATGAAAAACTCATTCAAACATTTCATCAAACACTTGAAGTGCTATTTATACATAAACCTTAAAACTCAAAACTACAACATAAACATGCAAACATACTTAATCAACTTAAATCTACTCTTAAAATGAATCATAATATCTTATTTGTAAACATTTGATTCATTTTTTTTAATTTATAAAAAACAATAAAATTTAAATCAACCTAAAACTAAAATTATAAAAAAAATAAATACAATTATAACAACTAAAATGTATGTTAATAGCATTATGATTACTTACTTGTGATTTTGTTGAATAAATTTGGATGAATTTTGAAAAAAAAAATGAGATTGGGTGATTTTGGTAGAGATTTTGAAAGAGATTGATAGTTGAGAGTGATAATGGATGAGAGAGTAATATTGGTTCTGCCTGAAATTTGTACCAATAATCGCATCGGCAATTAACTAACGATGAATTCCGCAACAGTTAACTCTGAAGGGCATTTAAGTTATGGTGTTTTCTAACCATGTTTCAATTCTGAACAACAATTTTCTTAGATGTGTTCCTTCAAATTGATTGTTGGTGATATCTGAGATGACTAATCTACAAAGATGTTAACAAGTTGTTTATGAGATTGAGAGAAGAAAAATCGAAAGAAAAAAGGAAGAAAAAAATGGAAGTGATAGAGAGAAGAATGAAAGATAATAAAAAAAACATAAAGAGAAAATTAAGTAAAAAAAAAAAAAGGAAATGTTAACGAGTGTCTCTAGGGTACTCTTTAAGACCTTTAAAAGGTAACTTTTTTTGAAAATTTATGCAATCAATGCATTAGAAATTGAAACATTTGACTTTTTTTATGAAATAGTTTCTCCTTTTGAAATACTTAAAGAGTGTCATGCGGCACTCGTTAACAAGACTCAAAAAATAACAACAAAAAAGTAAGAAAGAGAAAGGAACTGAAGAAAAAATAATAAAGAATAGAAAAATAAAATGACAACGAAAAACCCTAAAAAAATAATATGACAATGAAGATTAGGGTTGAGAATAGGTCAGGTCGGCCTACAGAGGCCTACGGTCTGGCCTATTTTGGTATGGTCTGGCATGGCCTGTTTTGGTCTGACCTGGCTTGATTAGTAGATAGGCCTAGGTTTAGACTTTTTAGAAAGCATGCTTAGTTAAATGGGCCAGACTTAAACTTGTAGAAAAGCTTGTTGAGCCTAACAGGTCAGCCTATTAATACTTATCAGGGCTTGTTAACTAGTGTCCCTGGGGCACTACTTAAGGAAACAAAAAAGTAAATATTTGCATTGAAAACATAATTTTTTACACTTTTTTAACTTTGACTACACAAGTTCCAAAGATCATATACTATATTTGGTTTCCTTGACCAGTGTCTCTGGGGCATTGGTTAACATTTTCCATACTTATTTATTAAAAAATGTTTTTTTATATTAAAATAATTGCATACATTAAAAATATAAACATTTTCCTCTCTATCTATTAGTCCCTTAATAGACTTTGTTGTTAAAGGCTTTTAAGTAGGCTTTCAGGCAAGTCCAGACTTTTAAATAGGTCACGTCAGGCTAAGAAAAACGACATATGATAGGCCATAAGTCAGGCTTGTAAATTTTTTCGTAGGCCAGGCTCAGGCCTAGCAAAGCCTGATTTGGCCTATTCCCATCACTGATGAAGATTGCCTCACTAAGGGAGTGAATCCTCTCCGGTAGAAATGCCTCCGATTTTCCACAGTGCCTAATTATCCACCTTTAATTATACTTTCTCTCCTTTTTATTATCACAAACACATTCTCCCACCTATTTAATGGAGGATTAATGGAGGGCTTAGATTACACATGAGAGAGAAAAACTGGAGACAATCTCCTCCCCCTCATTAATACTTGATTTAACTCGTCATGAGTTTAACCCCGCTATTAGTCAACATGAGGAGTGTTATGGACACTCTCTTTCTAACACTCTCTCTAACAATCACTCTCTTATTGGGTGAAATTCATGTGGGTACCACATATTGGAAATGGATCCCACATAAAGTGGTGAGACCCACATGAGTTTCACCCAATAGCAGAGTGGGTGTTAGAGAGAGTGCTAGAAAGAGAGTGTTCCTAGCATTTCTCTAGTCAACATTAGTTGAGTTTTGACGTTTGTTTTGACCATATTGAACATCTTGAGCCTAATTCATTTCAACTTTCTATTAACAAAAGATAAAGTAAAATGTTAAAAGACTAATATGCCTCTTAAATTTGATTTTAATTATTTGAGATATTGGTAGAATATTTTTATTTTTTGACAAATGAAAACTTAATGCATTTAATAGATATAAGATGAAATTCTAATAAGAATACAAAAAATAACATTACATGACCTACTATAGTTAAGAACCTCGAATCTTGCATATTTTATGCATTGTCCATACCAACTGAGTTATGCTCACGAGGACAAATTATGAGCAAAGAGCTATTGTAACTATACCTATGTAATTAAAAAAAATTAAATAGATGGTAGATACATCTTAAATTAAAGGGTAGTGTTAACTTGTGCCCTTATAGCACACGTTAATAAATCCAAAAAAAGAAATATTTCTTTAAACTTTGTGCATTCAATTCATTAAATCATTAAAGATTAATTTTAATGTACGCATTCCAAATATATTATTTCTATATTTGAGTCATTAACTTGTGCTTAAAGGTAAAGTTAATGACTCAAGTTAACTTTGTGTATTTAATTCATTAAAATATTAAAGATTAATTTTAAGGGTATAAGTTAACATTTCCCTAAATGAAAATATATATTCATTTCGTTACTAATTATAAGCAAATTTAACTTTTTAAGTTTATCCAATTAATGATGTATGTGGTTCATAATATGAATCACGTACATCATTAATTGAATGAACTTAAAAAAAAGTAAAATTTGGTTATAATTAAAAAATAACGAAAGTCTCTTTGTAACAAAAAGGACAGATGAAGTAATTCTTACTTACTTTTATTAATTGTGCTTTAATGTGGACTTTAAGTTGAAGGGCACTTTAGAGAAAGCATGAGCAACGAATCTTCAAAACTCACAAGAAAGCAGTAAAGGTCCTATTCCTATAGACCAGTAGGAAGTGAGTGAGTACAATCCCTTCCCACTCCTCACTTGCCAGATCTTCTCAACCCTTTCTCTAGATCTTCTCCTCTTCTCTTCTGTTGAGCCACTCAAACCAAACATCATTAAATATTTTTTAGAGAAATAAAATAATAAAATATTATTTGATGAGAAATAATGCAAGGTTCTGTAGTTGAAGCAGAAGCAGAAGCAGAGGATGAAGAACTGAACAACCACCACACACTCCTTTTCAACTTCAATGGCAAATTCTAACAATTTCATCCTTCTCTTTTCCATCCTCTCATTTTCCTTCTTTTCCATTTCTATCCCAGGTATAATCAAACAATTTTCTCTTCATTCATTCAATTCAACTTTTTTTTTCTTTTTCTTATTACAATACTCATCTTTTTTTTGCAGGTGAAAGTTCACATTTCGAAAATGAAGAACAAGAAAGAGGACCATTCATTGGTGTTAACATTGGAACAGACGTTGAAAACATGGCATCAACTTCAGACATAGTTTCATTTCTGAAGTTACAAAAAATAACACATGTTCGTATCTATGATGCAAATCCAGACATCCTTAAATCTTTGTCTGGTACTAAAATTCGTGTCATCATTAGTGTCCCAAATAATCAACTTCTAGCAATTGGTTCTTCCAACACAACAGCAGCTTCATGGATCCAAAGAAACGTTGTTGCTTATTACCCTCAAACATTAATCACCGGAATCTCCGTCGGTGACGAGGTTCTTACCACTGTTCCTTCTTCTGCTCCTCTTCTTCTTCCTGCTATGGAGTCTCTTTACAATGCTCTTGTTTCTTCAAATCTTCATCAACAAATCAAAGTTTCAACTCCTCATGCTGCTTCTGTTATTCTTGATCCTTTTCCACCTTCTCAAGCTTTTTTCAACCAAACCCTTGTGTCTGTTCTTCTTCCTATTCTCCAGTTTCTTTCTAAAACTGAATCTCCTTTGATGATGAATCTTTATCCTTATTATGTTTTCATGCAGAACAAAGGTGTTGTTCCTTTGGATAATGCTCTTTTTAGACCTGTTACTCCTAGTAAAGAAATGGTGGATCCTAATACTTTGCTTCATTATACTAATGTTCTTGATGCAATGATTGATTCTGCTTATTTTTCAATGAAGAATCTTAATGTTACTGATGTTGTTGTTCTTGTTACTGAAACTGGTTGGCCTAGTAAGGGTGATTCTAAAGAGCCTTATGCTACTAAAGACAATGCTGATACTTATAATTCTAATTTGATTAAGCATGTTTTTGATCATAGTGGAACACCTTTACATCCTGAAACTACTTCTAGTGTTTTTATCTATGAGCTTTTTAATGAAGATTTAAGGTCTCCGCCGGTTTCGGAGGCTAATTGGGGGCTTTTCTATGGCAATATGACGGCGGTTTATTTGCTTCATGTGTCTGGAATTGGAACTTTTTTGGCTAATGATACAACGAATCAGACGTACTGCATTGCGATGGATGGTTTTGATTCAAAGACATTGCAAGCTGCATTGGATTGGGCGTGTGGACCGGGGAGGGCTAATTGTTCAGAGATTCAACCCGGGGAGAGTTGCTACAAGCCTAATAATGTTAAGAACCATGCTTCTTATGCTTTTGATAGCTATTACCAGAAAGAAGGGAAGGCTCCTGGGAGCTGTGATTTCAAAGGAGTTGCTATGATCACTACCACAGATCCCAGTAAGTGCTTACTATAATTGCTTTCTGCAATTTCATATTGACAAAATTTGGAAGCTTGATGCATGATTAATTGAAATGTGTTGTTTCTAATTGATACATTTTGGTAAATTTGGGATTTCAATTCAATGTGGCATCAAATTTGACTTGATTTTTGAAAAGGAAGACCAACGTTGCCGCTTTTTGTTTGATGTGGCTATTCTTCTGGGCCTCAAATACATGTTGTTTTGCCTAATTAGCTTACTTTATGGTCCTAAAGAAGAATTAACTCTTTTAAGAGTAGTAAAAGGCTTGTGACTACTGTAACAAACTTTACTGATGATTTGAAAAGGGTTAATAATTTAAAAGTAGAACTATGATAAGGTAATGCTATGTTATGTAATGATTCGTGAAATGAAATGCATTTATGTGTGGAACCCCACACACTGCAAAGGAACTTTTGATTTGGCTCTAGTCTTATTTTATGTGAAATTTGAAATGAAAAGAGGAAACTGTAGTAGCACTGGCTCCCACTCTCCATGAGTTGGATGTTGGTTTGTCATAGAGCACCCTGTTTGTTTTTCTTGACAGTAGCAAAGATTCTGGACCATGTTTTTAGATTACCTTCACATGTAGTAAAAAAAATTGAAACTGGGTTTTGTACTGTCACAACCCTGTTTTATTGGACGCAGTTAGCCACTTCTTGACCGTCCGACTAAGATTGAACTTTTCAGATTTCAAACTCGGTATTTTATAATTAAAAAGAAAATCAAAATATGCATTGAAATCTAGACCGTGCCGTTCAATCTTGATTGAATAGTCGAGATGTGGAGTCAAGTTGTACACAATCCAAATCCATAATTTTCTTGCTTTGCACTTTTTTTAGCTTAGTACATTGTCTTGTATGTAGACTCACCCCAAATACTTTATAGATTGTTGCATAGGTGTAAAATGGGCTCCACAATTTTGTATGTTTTTATTCTTTTCCTTGTTGTGTCTATTTCAGGAATAAATAACACCTGTGATTGTTATAATATATAATATTTTTGTTTTCGTGGGGAATACCTCTGCAGGTCACGGGAGCTGTGAATTTCCTGGAAGGTAATAAATATTGATCTGCCAACTTACCCTCTTGTTTTATTATGCTTAAAATGTGAATACTTGAATTTTATTTATATAACAACTTGCATCTTTTATCTAAGTGTGAGTCTCATTCGATGTGATATTGCAGCAAGAACGTAAGCAACAAGACAAAGGAAGTGGTGAACTCTACTCACACAAGCAGTGCTGGGGAGAAGTTAAGGTTCGGAACCATTAAGATAAATACAGTTAACAATATTTTGCATATTCTCTTGACAACATCATGTCTCCCCGCATTGTTGTTGGTCCTTTTATGAGGTGCAAATAATTCAAATTTTTGCCATTATGGAATTTTGTGTTAGAGTTGAGTTTAAGATTGCAAGAGAAAAGGAATGGTGATCTGGTAGGTCTAATCTTAGACTTAGTGCTTATGATAGATACTCCCCCTTTTAATAATAGTATTAATAAAGTAGTGTGAATAAATTTTCACAGGGATCTTGTAATTAACGTATGTATTTGTTGAAATCACATTTGTTAATTAATTTGTAGTGTATGTATCACAATGTGACCTTCATCATCATAATGTAATAATGTATTATGACATAGTGTCCACTGGGAAATGCAATTTTATAATGTTATCTTCAACACAGGTATTTTCCTACTTAGAAACTTTTAAATATTTACCTAGTGGGGCATCTAATCCCATTCTACTAATATTTCTTTAGGGAAATATCAACTATCAGACAGATACCCTTCATTATTTAGAAGAGAATCGTAGAAGTTCAGAGCTCGGTTAAGAATATGATCGAATGTTTATAAAATTATTTAACTTGTTGGTTCATGATTATCAAATTCGAGAAACTTCGAGAGTTTGTTCTGGTGGGTCTTGAATATGAAAGGTCATGAGCAGAATTCCTATTTTGATATGATACAACCACATAATTATAAATGTCACTGTCTATTGAAACTTGTATTGAATTGTAAAATTTCTCATACATTGAATTGTAAAAAAATTCATACAAATGTGTAAATTTGTATTGGAACTTGTATTGAATTGTAAATTTTTTCATACAAATGTGTAATAAGCATGGCAGATGCAAACTGATAAACTTACAAAGTTATATATTAATTTTGAGTAATGCTGAATATAGCGACAAATGTAAACATATATAGTTAATAAAAGTTTTATAACAATTTTAAAATATTTTCTCTTCTAAGACAACAATAGCAACAAAATAAAATGGTAGCATACATAAGAAAAATGTTTGAACATTGAACATCAAGATACATTACGAAAGACTTTGTGATAAACAACATTTGAGGTCGTATTAGTGTAAACATATTAAGTTGAATTTTTGCATATCATTAAGTCTTAACCTGAAGTTTCGATAGCAATAATAAGTATTAATGTTTGGATTATTCACAATGGCATATCATTAAGTTCTATAAATTTTTTGGAGGTTCAAGAGTGAACCATTCCATTGACTTCTCACTTTGATTGCACACATTATGACCTTTAAGGTACAAATTTGAATTGAAAAACTTACGACCAAAAGCAATTCATATATAAAAATTAAAGACTTTGCCACTTAATGATTTTCGATTAGCAATGATAATTATTAATTTGTTGCAGATTTTTGATTATTCACAATGACATATCATTAAGTTGAATTTTCGCATATCATTAAGTTCCATTAAATTCCATTGTGATTATTCACAATGACATATCATTAAGTCTTAACCTGAAGTTTCGATTAGCAATAATAAGTATTAATGTTTGGATTATTCACAATGGCATATCATTAAGTTCTATAAATATTTGATATATTGATTTGTTATATGGATGACGTGATCGAAGAAGGTTTAGTACTTGCAACAGGTATTTTAAAAATGTTATACCTGATGAACAACTAATGTATGAAAATAAACCCATTATTTTATGTTGAGAGTAAAATTTTGACATGCTAATAATATGACATTATATTTATTTGAAAAACTTTAGACTTCATTAACTTCTAAAAAGTGACAGTACCTACAAATCTTTACTCGTCGAGTCGAAACAACCACTTAATTATGTCTCAAATAATATATATTTTCAGAGTTTTGGCCTAATTGTAAAATTCAAATTGGATTCTTGCCATTGTTGACTTTTGATCAGATCACACATATTACTGCATGAAATTATCAAATAGAACTTAAAACAGAACACTTGATTCTAGAAGTGAAGAATAATAATTATACTCCATAGATGTTGTTTGGATTACAAAACCATCAACAAAAAAGATAAATTTTCAAACTAAATAGAAAAACACAGAAAAGAAAGCAATTAAAAAAGGTTCGTTGATGAATATCACAACTCGAAGAGTTCTATATTGAACTCGCAATCTGTTAACAAACTTGTCCAGATCAGTTATATGATTTGGATCTAATGGAGCTGAAAAAGATCAAAGATTCAAAGAAATTAGTGTAAGTTGAAAAATATATATGGAACAAAACATAAGAAATTAAGAAAGAAGATGAAACATGGTTAGATTTTGCGGTGTTATTTGTACCCTTCAAGCAGTGCAAGGCTAAGAGAGTTTGTGCATCACTTTCCATTCTTAAGTCTAAACTGTTTTGACGTAAAAATGATAGCAGGAGAGGATAATGAGAATACATTCGTTAATATACATGGAAGGTTACGAGATCTACGGCTGAGATGTAGGGGATGGTTGACTCAAATCATGGAACATTAATACATGAAAGATTATGAGATCTACGGTTGAGATGAAGAAAGTGGTTGACTGAGTTGATTAACATTAATTACGTATTAGGGAGAGAAAAAGAGGATGATTAACACTGTTTTCAATTGCCATTATAACGTTTCTGCATGAGAGAGAAAATAAGGAGTTTGAATTATTTGGGAGTGAGATAGATTCACATCTTGCGATTGAGTGAACCGAGTTATTTCGCGCCATTAATTTCAGTCATGTGATTTTTTTTTCTCCTTTATTGAAATAGTATATGTTAATCAATAAAAACTCAAACGTAAATAAATGCATGAACAAGTATGTTGACATTGATGTATCTCATCTAATCAATCTTTTTTATTTATTATATATTTTTAATAAAAACATCAATCATGTTACAAATAAATTGTGCAATTTTTTCGAGAACATAAAAAAATTGAGCGCTTATAGACTATTTACCCATTTATTTTATTTTTAAAAATAGTCGATTAAATATAAATGGATAAAAATCTTACCAAACAAGTAAACAGGTAAGGCCCCTTAAAAAAAAAAAAAGTAAACAAGTAAGGCACAGCCATATCATGGCCATAGACTTACACCCATCATCATACGTGATTCCCGTGAAAATGGACACTACATATTTTTATTTTGGTTCTTTTGGGTAACAATTATTTTTGTCCTTGGTAGTGTAGTGTAACAAGTAGATAGATTAATCATGTATCAAAATTTTAAAATAGTTTTTGATTATGCACTATATTCGTCAAAATAGTTTCAGACTTTAAAATAATATGTTAATACTGTCATATCAGTTATTTAATATATTTACTTACTATTATATCATCTTATAAATACTTATTGGGTAATGTTATCCAGTGCCTCGAAACACTGGTTAGAGAACAATAAATTAACAGATCTCATTTGTTTTACCTTAATTAAAACGAAAAATAAGTCAACTAATTAAATTAAAAAAAAGTTGTATTCAATACTCCTTAAAAAGGCACAACCATAAAAGACTTGCATGTGATACACGTGCCTCCTAACTCAGTCACTTGGGTGTGTTTGGTTTTGACAGAATTGATTCTGATAGAATTAATTTTGAGAGAATTGGTTTATGTTTGGATACAATAATGCAGAATTGATTAGACAAACTGAATGTTGTTTGGATAGCTTTCATCAAAATTGCTTTTGGATATATAATTACTAAAATGGACATAGCTAAATTCAAGTAAACGTGCATAGTTGAATGTATATGTAGATCAATACTAAATGTAGATATATTATTTAATTTAAATAAATAAATTTTCTATATATTAATTTAAAACATAATAAATACGATCATTAAACTAATTTTTTTAAAAATATATTTGTTGATACATTTTATATTTTTTTATAAAATATATTTAAGTTAAATAATACTAGAGTTAGTTGCCAAAAATGATCAAATATAGTGTAAAAGAAAGGTAACCGAAAAAATACACTAAATCTGAATGGGGACAACGTAAACGAAAATCTAAAACTAGGTAACTCATGACCATAAATATTTTTTGGGGGCTAACTTGATTAAATTTGGATGATCAAATTAATTAGAAAGCAAAAAGAAGGAGAATTATTAAAGGGCAATAAAGGAAAATAATAGGTTGTAATAATCAAAATATAAAATTTAATGTAAAATTGATTCTAGGAAAGTCAAAAGTTAAGAATTGTAGCTTTAAGGAGAATTGTTTTTGGAGGATGGAAGCAATTCTGAAAAGCCAATCCAAACAACATTGAAAACTTAATTTCCACTTTTGAGGTTTGTAAAAATGCTTCTTGTTGCTGAAAAGCCAAAACAAACAGACACTTAATATCTATTTGGTTCAATTTCTGCAACCTTTAAAAGCACTTCTGGTAGCTTTAAAAGTGAAAACTAGCAAACCCAATATGTTTGGTTCAACTTCTCAAAATTAATTCTCATCTCCAAAAACAATTCTGGTTGAAACTACAATTTTTAACTTTTGAGTTAACTACAATCAATTCTCCAATAAATTTTATATTTTGATTATTACAATCTACTATTTTTCTTTATTGTCCTTTATCAATTTCCTTTTTTTTTGCTTTGTAATTAACTTGATGAACCAAATTTAATCAGAAAACTTAACATACCAAATTAGCCTCCATAAAAAATTGGGTTAAATATGTTTTTAGTTCCTATAAAATAACGAGTTTTCAAGTCTAGTCCCTAAAAAATTTTAATGGTATTTTTAGTCCTCCAAAGTATTGTAGTTTGTGAGAATAATTCATCTTTTGAAAACACTTTACAAAAAATGAATACTTTTAGTCCTCTAAAATAGTCCCTATAAAATACAAATAGGGACTAAAAGTGAATAAATTGTTTGTGGGGACTAAACTTGAAAGTTTGTAATTTTATAGGGACTAAAAACATATTTAACCCTAAAATATTTATGGTCATGAGTTATCAAGTTTTGGAGTATTTTCGTTCAGATTTACTGTTTTTTCTTTAATTTTACATTTCTTTTACGCTATATTTTATCATTTTTGGCCACTAACTCTGGTATTATTTAACTTAAATATATTATATCAAAAGATATAAAATATATGAACAAATATTTTGTAAAAAAATTGTTTAATGATCTCATTTATTATTTTTTTAAATTAATATATAGAAAATTTATTTATTTAAATTAAATAATATATCTACATTTAGTATTGATCTACATATACATTCGACTATGTTCATTTATTTGTATTTAGCTATGTCCATTTTAGTAAATATACATTCAAAAATAATTTTGATCAAAATTATCCAAATAACATTCGGTTTGTTTAATCAATTATATCCCCGTGAGCTTAACTCAGTTGGTAAGGACAATGCATAATATATGTCAATTTTTCATAGGTATTACTCCCTCCGGCCACTATTATAAGCGAAAGTTGATTTTTAGGTTCATTCTATAACTGATGTATGTGTTTTGTATCACACGCATAGTTTTGAAACTCAGCTCGAACCGGCGGGTCAGATTGGTTGATCTGGGAGAATCTGTCAAACCGGTGACTCAGCCGAGTTATGGGTCGAACCGTTTTTTTTTTTTTTTTTTTTTTTTTTTTTTGTTTTAAATATGTTTTTTTTTAATTATGTTACAAAAAATGGTCCGTATGAGAGTTGAACTCGTGACCCTCCTATTAAGAAACAACTTTTTAACCACTCGAGCGCTTGTTCTTTTTATTTTTAATTTGCTTTTAATAAGAATATATTAAACAAATTTTTGGATAAGATCATAATTGTTGAAATATTGAATATTGTACAAAGCAAATACCTTTTTTTAGTTGATAAAAATACCTCACAAAATTAACATTTGATACTTTGCAAAACAAATACCTATCAATTTTTTTATTTTTTTTATAAAAATAAATCACAATATTAACGGACAAAAACATAGACATATATAATAACAAAGCTTCCCTAAAAAAATATAATTATAAAGCTCAAATATTTTATTTAAAGCTCATGAATAATTAATCTTCACTTTTTTTATCACATGAATAATTAGTCTATGAAATTATGTTTGTTGGATAATTATTTTTATTTTATATATGTTATTATTTTAGTTTTTGAAGTAATCGAGTCACCGATTCAATCTGAATAAATACTTTTACAAATTTAATCTAAACATTGGGTTATCTAACCGAGTCATTCGATTTAATCTAATTTTATCATGCGGTTCAATCAATGATTCGTTGATTCGACCATCGATTAAGTGACTCGATACCTCTGTCGAGTCGATGACCGAGCCTAGCAAATGTCTTTCGTATTGAATGCAGTGCAAAGAGCGGTGCGAATTTTGAAATGAGAAACACGAATGGTTTCGTACTTTACCCTTTCCCCTTCTTCACGCTCCACTTTTATCGTAAACCCTAGAATTTCAAATTTCAATTTCAAACGTTACCACCATTCCCAAATTTCAAACTTTCTTCAAATTCAATCATCTCCAATGTCTTGGTCATGCAAAAAATGCACTTTCGTCAATCCACCTTCTCAAATATCTGAATGCGAAATTTGTTTCTCCTCGCCTCCACACCCCTCATCTTCTTCTGCTACTTCTTCGTCTTCGTCTTCTCCAAAATGGTCCTGCAAATCATGCACACTCTTCAACTCTTACAAAAACCCTACTTGCCACCTCTGCGGTACACGTAACACCGTTCTTTCCATTTCCAGCTTCAACGATATCAACGACATCGATGATGATTCTTCCGTTGGTTCTGTTTTCTGGCCTCTTCGATCGTGCAAGAGGAAAGCTGTAGATTCGCTTGAAGATTCCGATCAGCCGTTAGGAGCCAAGGAATCTAAAAAGGCTATTGATTTCGTTGATTTCTCTGAAGATTTTGATCAACCATTAAAAGCCAAGGATTCCAAAAGGGCTGTTGATATTTTTAATTCCTGTGAACATTTTCCGAAACCACTAGAGAGGGTTGATTCTGGGAAAGGTGTTAGTTCGTTGAAGATTTTGAGTTACAATGTTTGGTTTCGTGAGGATTTGGAGTTGGAGAAGAGGATGAAAGCTATTGGTGATCTTGTTTTGTTGCATTCCCCTGATTTTATCTGTTTTCAGGTTTCATTTTCGTTACATATTATATTTACAATTTCTCTAGCATCGATACTTTTGGTAGAAAACGTGTATGATGTTTGACACATGTCAATGTCCGACACTAACACGACACTGACCAACACATGTGATTACATTCAATTATGCAATTTTCCAAATAATTACCTGTTTCAATGTTTGTGCTTTATATTTTACCATACAGTTTTTTTTTTTTTTTTGCATTTTATATTTTTGTAGCGTTGTTTGATTTTGTTCACCTGTGTCGCAGGAGGTTACTCGCGATATATATGACATTTTCAAGCGATCTGCGTGGTGGAATGTATATCATTGTTCAGTTTCTTCTGAGCAGGCTTATTCAAAAGCCTACTATTGTATGCTGGTAAATTTCACAACCTTTTTATCATTTTGTAATGTAATCTGCCTGATATAGTGGTACGTGCAATAATCTTTCTTTATAATCCAGTTTTACATTTGACCACAATCTTTTTATCATAGTTTTTGTATATTAAATTGAACTCTGTTGTCATTTCATATATGATTGGTACCACTGTTATATTGTCTGCTAGCAATAGCATGAAATCTTTTCAGAAGAGTACCAAGCTTCGTACTAAGATAACTGTATGCTAATGTTATACTTATATTTTTGCTTGAAGTATTTTTTAGACCTTTTTATTTTAGAAAGAGGGTATTATTCATAGGTACTCAAATATCTGTCAAATGAATTTCAGTTAAGCAAACTACCTGTGAAATCTTTCTCCACCAAATCATTTAGCAACTCTATAATGGGAAGAGAACTTTGCATTGCTGACGTGGAGTATGTGGGCGGCAAGTCGTTTGTTGTGGCCACTAGCCATCTTGAGAGTCCTTGTCCGGCCCCTCCAAAATGGGATCAAATGTTCAGCAAGGAACGAGTGGAGCAGGCTAATGAGGCTCTGAACATTCTCAAGAGGCACCCTAATGTTGTTTTTGGGGGTGATATGAACTGGGATGACAAAAAGGATGGTCAATATCCTTTAGAAGACGGGTGGCTTGATGCCTGGTCTGTACTAAGACCAAATGAAGCTGGTTGGACATATGATACCAAGTCAAACCAAATGTTGACTGGCAATCGTACTCTCCAAAAGCGACTAGATCGTTTTGTTTGCCGTTTATGTGATTTTAAGATAAGCAATATTGACATGATTGGGATGGATGAAATACCTGGTGTTTCATACAACAAAGAGAAGAAAGTAAGAGGCGAGATCAAACAACTGGTATGCCCTGTTTTGCCCAGTGATCATTATGGTCTCCTTTTGACACTTTCTAGCAAGTAGTTGTCCCTTGGGAAAATCCTAATGGTGAACCCCTTATTCACACTGTGCTATTGTTGTGTCTAAGGCATGCAGTGCAACTGCATGCAGTTTTGTGCTATAGACCACATGAAATATGTGAAGGTTTTTTTTTTTTGAAGATGTAAAGGGGTTATTGAAATTGACAGGTTGTACACGGGTACAGGACGCAAACTTTTTATCTACCGTTTTGCATATTAATATTTGTCTTTTTGTTCAATTTTCAAATTATTGGATTAGCTTTGTCTTTATGTTCATAGGCTTTGTGCTGTTCTCTTTGACTCTTGCCTCTAATCTTATTGTATTTTTGGGTGTTGTTATCTGAATATTTTAACATAAAACCTATTATTAGCGGTTTTAAGGCGACCCTAGTGCTAACATGTTGGTACTTGGTAAGGCCAATGTTCAGGGCTGATATATCACCTAATTCGTCACTGGAAATGTCAGGTGTGTTTTCCTAGCATTTTTTCCACCCGAATCTGGTCATATATTAAAGCAGTACCGAGAATTTAGCTAACAAGGAATGATCTATGGTTCATTGTGTGACTTGTTCGCGTTTTAATGACGAACTCTTGCTTGGAAACTCATTTTTCTTCATTAGTTTTCACCCTTTGTAATTGATTTTGCATTCGTATATGTTCAATGATTTTGAGACTTGCATGGATTGTGTATATTTGCCTCGAGATCCAAATATGTTGCCTCAATTTGATTTCAAAGGTTTATAATAGCACTTTTAAATGATGTGTGTACAATATAGTTAGCATGTATTTGGTTTCAATTCTTTTCCCTGCCACAACACGTCTAGCATCCGATTTGCCGCGAAAACAAGAAGCTAAGAATAATAGCTTTAGAAGTGTGTGCCTAGCCTCGTGCCCTCATCCCACCGTGGTTCCGACACATTGTTAGTTGTGCTGGAAGTTTTCAAGCAATGCATTGTTTATATTTAGGACCAAGGCTTGTATGGTCACAAGTCTTGCTCTGGATTGAGATCAACTTATAAATGGTCATTGTAAAGTCGAAACCTGAGATGACCAAATAAACTCGTTCAGTTCACTATTGAGATTTGAGGGTGATATTCAATTTGAACCTAAAACGTCAATTCTGATGTTTGGGAGCAGGTATGAGGTTTGGGCTTGGTGTTCTAATGGTGACAACTTATACTACCATGAATTAAGCCAGCAAGCCACTCTCTAGTACCATAATGTACTCTTTAATTAATTATCATGCCAACAAGTTAAAGAGTGTGTTGAGAATAATATACTAAGGGTGCGTTGCTAACACTAATCGATATTATCTATTGATAAGGATAATTGACGTGAGAATAAGAATCTCGAATGTCTAATGTGTAAGGAGTAAACCACCAATTTAGTCCTTAACTTTGTAAAATACTCTTGAATAGGTCTTTGGTATTATGAATATTTCAAAAAAGTTTATTCTATTAAATATTCAAGCTGGTTCTAGTTCTTATAATTAAGAATTTACTACCAATTTAGTCTTTATATTTAACTATCTACTATCAATTTAGGTCATA
>Ga0315913_1001688_pt1 | contig 24844 bp, 8 predicted proteins | sample MpolsnodulesMG_FD_207736 | JGI IMG/M metagenome (GOLD analysis project Ga0315913, IMG submission 207736) | Medicago polymorpha root nodule microbial communities from Los Angeles, California, United States - small nodules | ecosystem: Host-associated > Plants > Roots > Nodule | place: USA...
GGTTTAAAACCAACTTTGAAATAACCCTTTAAAAATTAACAACAATAAAATTATAGACATTTTCCGTCTAATTAGTTACGTATTATTATATAATACTAAAAAAAAAATTGAAGAAGCTAAATTAGCCCACCTAAATTGGCACTAAAGAGAATCGAACCTAAGACCTCGAGAAGGAGCATACTCCGAGGTCCCAAGCCAATACCACTAGACCAACCCAAGTGGAAATATAATACTAAAATAAATATTAGTTGCAGTCAAATTATTCAATTAAAGTAAAATTATTTGCCTTTATTTCAAATTTGCAATCAACAATAAAAAAATTTACCTCATTAGGCGATAATTGATACAGATTAGATGCCAAGAGTTTGGATCCAAACAACAAGGCAGTTGGAGGACTGTTTGGTCCATTAAAGAACAATAACTGTGGTGGATTCTGTTGAGTTCTTCTCTCATTCTATGAGGCAATTAAAAAAAATGAGACAAATTAAAAACAAAATGTGACAATAAGCTTCCACAATTTAAATTAAAACTCAAAAAATTCTAAATTAAAATCCATTAAAGTATTTTAGGTTTCTTCAGAGGCTTCCGAGTTTATTCTTTTTTAATTTCTGAGTTGATGAAGATGTTAAATAAGATGAAAAGCCCTAATAATTTTAATTTTGGATTTTAATTTCTAATAAAAGGTATTAGATAATATTTTAACAATTATTCAAGAAAAAGAGGGTAGCCTTATTAATCCATCACATATTTTGAGTCCTAAACCCTAAACCCTAAATATGAGAAAAATACAGCAAAGTACCTCTTGAGTTACACTTGTGAAATTAAGGGTTTCACTTATCACGTATGCAGTGACAAAAACTGCAAGAGAAATTTTCTTAGAGAACTTTTCCATAGCAACAGATAACGGTATCCCTCCATAACTGTGACCAACAAGAATCACCTTTTCCTTTGGAGGAAGAGATTCCATAAATGACATCAAAGGTTCATAATATTTTGAAATTGAATGAATCTCTTGAACCTGTATTGGACTGATACCACAACCAGCCATGTCAATAGTTGTAACATTATGACCAGCTAGTATCAGCATAGTTGCAACCTTATACCAACACCATGCACCATGGCCAGCTCCATGAACAAGCACAAAGTGCTTCCCGTTAACACCAATGAAAAATGAAAGAATAAAGAAGAGAAGAATCAACACTACGTGTCTTCCCCGTTTAAACATATTGATAATATATTATACCTCTATGATTAGGATGAGCTGGTAGGTAGACCTTTATATATGTGATTGGTCTTTGACCAAATATAATTATTCTAACCTTTTGAATATTTGAGACATGTTGAAGAAGTTATCTAGAACTTATTTATGTTTATCTATTATTTATATTTTTGATACACTTGTGCAATTGCCTCAATAAAAAAAAAGGATAGTATTATGAAATATTTATGTGTGCGCTCTAGTACATGGGTTCTAATTTTTAACAATATATAGATAGATAAATTGCAAATAGGAGAAGAACAAAGAGGATGTATGGTTTCAATAATGTGAATGGTATAAATTATAAAAAGAAGTGTTGCAAAGAGAGAATATAGTAAAACATAAAAGGATTAGACTACTGACTTGAAAATATTAAACGTCCAATAGCATAAGTTTAATAAACCATTATATAACATTTATCTCCATTCTCATGAGGTATTAACAAGAAGCATTGAAAGTTTGTCAATTAAAAAGCGTAAAATGTACTTAAAAAAATAATATAAATCCAAAGAATCGAAAATTCTAACAATAATCTTGTTTACGAAGTCAACTCTTCTATAACTCATGAGTAGGGATGGGAATAGGTTAGGCCGGCCTATAGGGGCCTACGGCCTAGCCTACGACAGGCCAGACCAGACCAAACTTTTTTCTTAAATAGAGAAGGCATAGGCTTTCTTAGAAACCTATTTAGCTTAAAAAGCCAGGCCATAGGCCATTCAAAAAACCTCTTAGGACTATTAGGCCGGCCTATTTAAGTAAATATGAATATTATTTCTTATTATTATATTATATTTTGTACTTTGAATTAAAATAAAAATTTGATAACTTTTTCAGAAATTTATGCTTATTAGCATACATTAATTTTTTGCATATTTAAACGTATTATTACAAACTAGAATTGTTATATGATACAATATATAGTCAAATTCCCTAAAAACTCGTGCTAATTATCAAAAGTGAGTTTAATCTAATTGATATATTGGTTCTCTAGTTTATTTAAACTTATATTACTTTCTTATTTAAAGATGTTCATATGAAATAGGCTTTTAAACAGGCTAGCAGACCGTATCAGGCTTTCAGAAGGTCAGACTCAGACCTAAAAAGTAAGCCTATGACAGGCCGCAGGCCAAGCTTAGGCCTTAAAAAAAATTGGCAGGCCAGGTTCAGGCTTTGCAAAGTCTAGCCCAGCCTAGCCTATTCCCACCCCTACTCATGAGGCTTTTTATGACCATAGTCAACTTCAGGGATCCAACTTGCTTCAAAAGTGAAACTCTTAATATTCTATATATTAGAAGTTAATTAAAATATTTTTCTTACTTTCTCATTCACACATATATCGAAATTTTTTTGTAAGAGGAAAATATGATATATATTACTTCCAGCAGATTGTCTTTCCCAGCATAAGATGTGCCTGAGAAAAAAGTCAAAAGATACATGAAATGTTCAACAATAATGTAATAACATTAGCCAATTCACAAACATACAAAAGGGTTTTTGCACCAATTATGAAACGGATACGGAAAAACTGCAAATTTAGCTTTAAACCACCAAAAAGAGAGAAGCTAAATATTCTCCAATAGCTGAAGAGGAGAAGTTTCTTTGCCAGGAAAAATCATGTAATTTATTTCCTTCCAAACCACCCAAGAACTAGCAAACTAGATCAAAGACATGAAAGAGGTCCTTGGTTTTGTATAACCTAAAGAGAGGCTAACTGTAAAAAAAAATGATATGTAATAATAAACGGATCCAGTGAATGAACTCCTAGCCAATTTCGTAGAAGTTGCCAAATTGTACCAAAAAACTGCAATCCAACAAAAAAGATTCTATGTTTCTATCAATCCACAACCACCGACACACAACTAAGACTCATGTGATATAATTCCTCTCCGGAATAAATTCACCTTAGTAGGTAATCTATTCCGAAAAAGCCACCAAGCAAACACAGACACCTTCAACAGGACATCCTGACACCAAAAGAGATTTGAGGAAACGACGTCATGGGTAGGAATTATGTTGGTAGGAATGTGATATCCCCACTAATAGAATACCCCCCCTTGTTAGATCAGGAAACCAAGACCACACATCTGGACTATCAACCTGCAGTGTAACAGTTAATAATAAAGTTTGACACTCCTCTACCAGCTCCTCCTCCCATGCCCATAATCTTCTTCTCCACTTCCAAGCCTCCCCTCCCTTACCCCCACCCCAAAGAAAAAATTTGAGCTATTGTCGATAATTGATTTCCTGATAAATCAAATAACCGACGTAACCTAACACAGAGAGGGACAACTCCAACCCACCTATCCAACCAAAATAAAGTAGTAGCACTGTTATCGACATTAAGACACTAATTATTGAAAAACCAACTATCCTCTATGGAACCAACACCGTCCCGAATCCCAGCTATCTCCCTCCACCGCACTGAACCCATCCCTATCACCAATCTACAACCGCCCCAACTAAGTAATATCCAGCCGCCAAAACTCTAAACAATATTTTCAAAGTTTTGGTTCTGTAAATTTTTCAAGTGAAACAAATTAATAAAAATGAAAGGGATGAAGTCAAAATTAATTATTTATACTAAGTTATCGAACTTACAGTGGCATTTCCATCAATGGTTTGTCGTATTGTTTAAAGAGAAACGTTTGTTTGATAAAGATCTAAATAGAAACATCGTATATTTATATTAGTTTCGAGTTTATTTCCAACTTATTAATATAGATATTCTTTTGCTGCTAAAATAAAAATTAGTTTCGAGTTTTAAATTATTTATTCTCTCTTTGGGTACTTGTTTTTCTCTATTGAGACCGATGCCTACACATAATAATATATGGTGTCAAAATATAATGTTGAAATTCGTGTGTCTAAATAATACAATTGATGTTTAAACCCCTTGAAACTCATTTTAACCAAACTTTAAATATGGAAATTAACTACAATAAATTTGAGATAATACCTTTCAAAGGAAAAAATTAGAAAGAAAAAAATCAAATTCATTTAGTATATTTTGTGATCTGGTGTAGTCAAGTCAATAAGTTTTAGGTTGGGGTATTAAAATATATTGAGCTCAACAAGTTATAGATGAATAAATTCTTTTTATGGCAAATTTGTCACAAGCCTCTCCCCCACTAGAAGTATTTGGTGACATCGGGTTTCATCTAACAACAACTTGCTCGTTCTCATTAATAATGTGGAATATTTGGATCTCTCGCAACATTATTTTTTTGAGAAAATCTTTCTCGTAAGATGCCAAATCATATTAGCAATCTATCCTAAGTTTCGGTTTCAGGTTGTCAAACAACCGTTTGGAAACTCTTAATCCGATCCTAATCTATTAAATGATGCACATGGTGTGCCCTTTGTAATAGTCTTTTCACGTTCTTTCTTTTTTATTTTGATTTTTTAGTAACCCAAAAAAACTAGTATGAATAAAATCTTATTAATCTACGGTTTTATTTATTGCAAGTGGGAATATATCCTTAATTAAAAGTCAATGGTACTATACTAGAATTATGCTTACCACCCAAAAAAAAATATGTGCCTACCTAATATCCATGGAAGACTTGATAAAAGATTTATAATAGACTTTTGATTATGTCCCGATTTGTAAGCATCTTTGATACTTTCATATGTATTAAGAAAATAGATGGTATCAGTCAAGTATATACTTTCATATGTATTAAGAAAATAGATGGTATCACCGTATCAGTCAAGTATATAATTTATGTATAAATATTATTAAATTGTTCTTTATGTATAAATATGTCCAACTTTTAATTTTTTGATGTGTCAAATAAATTACGATTTCCTTCAAAAATAATCAATATTATTTTCCAACAAATTAATAGTATTTATAAGGAGTATATTTAAAAATTAATAATAAATATCTCAGGTTTAATTTTCTCCGTGTCAATTTAGGTGGGATAATTTAACTTCTTCAACAAAAAAAAATTAATAAAAAATATATCTAATAATTAAAAAAAATGTTATATTTTGAGACGACTTTTTTATGTGAAAATGAGCTCATAATTATGAATGACAGAGGAAATATTTTACTTAAATTTGTATTTTTTTTTTTGTGATAGTTGGAGTTTAAACCCCGAACATAAGCTCACGAGGACAACATGGAATATTTTGACTATATATACTTAATCAATATGAAATTCTAATATACTCCACCAGTTCAATTCTATAGATTAGATTTAACAACAATTTGTGGTCAGGTATGCCAGGTATCAAAACAAGTAGCCTTACCAAATCATTATAATTCAAAATCGCAGGCAATTATTAGTGAGATTCAAATCTAGAACCTTTTACCATTAGATCAAACTTTGAAGTTGAACGTCCATAAAATCAAAATTGAAGCTAAAGTAGCCCAATCAACAATCACAATCAAAAACATTTCTACAAGCAATCAACAATGTCGAGACCACTGTAAACAATCAGTGTCAACTGTCAACTGAATTTATACACAAATAGACCGTATTACTAGACACAAGGCATTGTATCAAAAAGTTTAATAAATGGAATCCAAAAACAGATAAACTCTTACTTGGTCACAAGACCAACACCTCACATTTAGGCACACATCCATGAAGCTAAAATAATGAAAATGAAAATGATTAAAGTGATATTGATGGATGTGACTATTTTATTTATCTTTTAATTTTTTTGATTTATGTGTGTGCGCCTAAATTTTGTGCCTAAATGCTTGTGAATACACAAGACTTTCTCCCAAAAACGAATGAAATAAAGAAGACAAGATCTACCGTGGTCTATGGGGGCCCATTGTGCGCAAGTGCACTGTTGGCACCTGACGTGACTCATTGGATGTTTCCATTTTAGATTGATGTTTTTGATTATGACTCGCAATGAATCGAACTAATTTAAAAATGGTTTTAAATTTAATTCAATATTTTGTTGAATTTGATTCATAAAACAAATGAGCTGAACTAAACAAGTGGATGTTCACTTTGACATAGCAGAATTCAATTTAATTATTTAACCACTTCTGGTGACAATATCTTGAGTTATATGTATTGTTTAGATGAAATTTATTTCATATAAAAGTTAGAAACAATGTCAAAAAAAAACTCTTATGACTATGTTCACGTCCGGTGGTTCCTCAACTCCTCCTCCCTATGTTGAGTTTTTCCGGTCCTCATTCAGCATGAATGACTTTTTTTTTTCCTTATGAGCAATATGAATTTAAAAGATCCTCTATCAATTGATTTACAATATCCAATCCCTTATTCTCTAAAACAATCAAAAAATAAAAACTTTAAGACATTGCGTAGGAAATATTAAAAGAAAATTGGATTTCAGATAGTTAGGAAAAAGATAGAAGAGAGTTGTTGTGTCATGACAAACACGATTGAAAATAATTTCCGATTCATTCACTGTGCCTAGGTTAGGAGTATAAAGAAAAAATCCGTAATCCAATTAATTTTAAAAGTATATGTTACAAATATTAACTTTATATTTGCATTTCAACTAAATTATTTAGTTCATTAAATAATATATATGTAAATTAGTTATACAAATGTTAGGAGTCTCATATTAAGTAAATGAGAATGTTGAATGTGAGTGATATTAAGGCATGACATTCTTTTATACAATAGACTATTCTTTTGAATTGGACTTCATATATAAGTTTAAGTCCTAACAACAAATTGGTTAGCTATGCAAACTGTTTTTTTTTTTTTTGACAAAAGCTATGCAAACTGTTATTGTGGCACTCCAAATAGTGATGTACATGCAAATTTTCATTAGATATTTTCGAGCCAATTTATTTCATTTTATGAATGGATGTGCCTAGAGGAATATAATATTTTTGATATTGAGGGAATTTCATCATCTTCTTCGAAAGGGACATTTGAAAAAAACAGTTCTGCTTCAAATACCAAAGTTCTAAAGCTATTATTTCGAAGACTAACTTGGAGAAATTCGAAGACAGACGTTCTTAAAGTCATTCAATGTCCATATTCCCTAACTTCTCAGAATTGTTGGATTTGAAGTGTATGAAAGAAGTTCTTTAGAAAGATCGGTTAAAGGATTTTCAACTTCAAAGATTCAAAAGAAAATAAAAGCTCTATGAAGAATACTCCAAGGAAGTTAGAAGATACACGACATTCATGTGTTCTAGGAGTTAATTTATTTTCTTTATAAATAATAGAATTAAACTTTATGCAAAAGAGTTCAATTCCGTTCGAAAAATGTGTCTACTAGATAACACATTAAACGAATGATGTATGTACTCACCTATATTTATAATAATATCAAAAAAAAATTATCCTTTATTTCTTGTTTTATACTCGATCACAAGTTTCTTGCGTCACAAACTAAGATTTATGGATATGGACCTATCAACTTAGAACTCTTCAATGAATCGTAGATTCATTCGAGTTTATTTGTTGAAAGAAAAAATTTCACGTTAACAATATATATTTAAAGAGAGAGACCGCAACTCATATGAATGAATTATGTTGTTTCATGCTTCAAAACTCAAACTTAATAAATCCGCTACATATAATTTTACTTTTTTTTTGTCTAGTATATAAAACCAATGAGAATTCATTGTTTAGAAACATGAAAGAATTAGTATAAACATCGTCAGAATTCGACTCAATAGTAAGAGTTGAACTTTATAATTTAAAGGATGCAGTTCGAATCCCCTCAAACAGCTTTAATTGAAATGATCCTTAGTGTCAATTAATAATAATTTCACCATACTCCATTTATTTTAAAAACAATACCCAACATCAATAAAATCACAAACTAATAAAGATGAAAATCTTAAAGTTGTTGATTAAAAACACCAAAGAAATGAAATCCTTGTTAGTATTTGTGAGCAATCTTTAGAATGTGAGAGGTGAGCTTTCTTGGTTTGGAAAACATGACCATGTGATCTGAATCCTTTATCACTTTCACCTCAACATATGGACGAGTATTCTCAATCATCCACATTTGAAAATCCTCTGTCAACAAATTGTCTTCTTTGCTGATGATGAAGACTTTAGGCACCCTTCCATTCCTCTCCTTGGTAACTCTTGTTTCTTTCAACAATAGTTTTTTGTCATTAAAGATAGGATGTGGCCTCACCAAGGATAATCCAAGTGTCAAATCCTGCGCATGTTACCATCAATATATGGCTTCAATGTAAATTAATATAATATAATATATAATATGCCCTAAAAAAATATAACGTGGTATGTTAAGCTAACTTGGTGTACACATTTGATGCTAGTGATGTCAAGAGAAAATGTCAAAATGGGCCTTCAATTTATTTGTTTTTTGTAACAACAAATATTAATAGTTAGTTGTTAGATTAAAATCTAATATTTCGTTCGGGTTTAAAAACCTCTTATTTATTATCACTTAACTCAAATCAGATAAACTACCAAACCTCCTCATTTGTGGTCTTCTTTAACCCGCCTTGGTTAATCCCTTGGTTACCATCAAAAAGTAGAAGATGCATCGACATCAACTATATTATATATTCAGTATATAAAATCATTTACCTTTATTTCAATCAAACAATGAAAAAAATTACCTCATGAGGAGATAATTGATATAGATTAGATGACATGAGTTTGGGTCCCCACAATGAGGCAGTTGGAGGATTATTTGTCCCATTTGAGAAGAATAATTGGGATTCTCCCTGTCGAGTAGAATTCTATGCAACAATAAAACAAAATGAGACAAGTTAGAAACAAATGTGACAATAGGCTTCCACAATTAAAATTAAAACTCAGAAAACTCAAAATTATTATAAACATAGATAACCATGGTTACTAACATCTACAATGGAAAGTTTGTTATAAGATAATTTTTTTTTGTTTCCATCATATATTGTGTATATTAAATGTGAGAAAAAGACAAAGCAAAGTACCTCTTGATTAAAACTTGTGAAATTAAGATTTTCACTAAGCACCAATGCAGTGATAAAAACTGCAACTGAAATTTTGTTAGGGAATTTTTCCATAGCAACAGATAAGGGTATCCCTCCAAAACTATGACCCACAAGAATCACCTTCTCCTTTGGAGGAAGAGATTCCATAAATGTCATAAAAGGTTCATAATATTTTGAAATTGAATGAATCTCTTGAACCTGTATTGGATTGATACCACAACCAGCCAAGTCAATAGTTGTAACATTATGACCAGCTAATTTAAGCATAGTTGCAACCTTATACCAACACCATGCACCATGGAAAGCTCCATGAACAAGCACAAAGTGCTTCCCATTAGCACCAATGAAAAATGAAAGAATAAAGAAGAGAAGAATCAACACAACGTGTCTTCCCCGTTTAAACATATTAATAATATATTATATCTCTATGATTAGGAATGAGCTAATACATAGACCTTTAGCTCCTTTATATATGTGCTTGGTGACCAATTATAATTGTTCTAACCATTTGAATATTGATGGAGACATTTTGTAGAATTTATTTGTGTTCTAACCTTTCACATTCATGCGTATATGGGATATCGATGACTATTTGATCAACATTGGACGTTCAAATTCGAATTAGATATTTTAAAGGTTTAATTGATTTTTTGGTCTCTTGGCTATTTTGGAGGTATCACTTTGGTCTCATAAGAAGGAGGTAGGTTGCGTGTTTGTTTAGTAACATATGAAAGAGCATGAATGCATGTTACTTCCCGCATAAACGCGAGCTTTCAAAATTGATTAACTTGATTCTACCAAAGCGACAATTTAGAACTTTCACGGTGAATTGAAATCATTTTTTAAATTTTAATAGGATGTGACAGCATGTCTTCTTTCATTATCCTTAACTTATCAATAACTTTTTTTACTTTAATCATGCTGAAAACTCTCAACAATCTTTGTCGTGGATCAGAAAGGTACATCTCTCGACAAGTGTTCAGTTCTTTTTAGAGAAATCATATTTGTACAACCATTTTATGATAATTTTTTAACAGTTTTCTATCTTATATTCACATTATGATCTTGTTATATCTCTTCATTTTTCTATCTCTATTGTTTTTTTTACAAATAAAAAGAGAAACAAAAAGTTGTCACCAAAATGGTTGTACAAATATCATTACTCTTCTTCTTATGGTAAACTTGTCACAAGTCCCTCCGCACTAGAAGTATCTTGTGTCATCAGGGACTTCATCTAACAACAAGTTGTCGGTTCTACATTCTACAGTGAAGATGAAACCATTTCTCGATACCTTTTGTTATGTCCTTACGCTTTTGAGATTCGGAATGCATGCGGGGTTCATGATGCTCAGGCAAAGTCTCACGGTGTTAGCTTGGATAATATTTCAACTATCATTGTAGTCTAATAGTTGTAGTTGACACCTTAATTCCGCTAATAATGTGGAATATTTATCCTTCGCTTCCTGGGCCCAAAGCAGTGTAGTCTTTCCTGGCCAAATCAAGGATTTGGGGCGCTACTTAAAGAAATCCATTTTTTTTAGACATATATATTAATAGAAAGTTGGATCTCTCGCAACAATTTTTTCCCAGTTTCACATTGTCAAACAAACATTTGGAAGCTATTAATGAGAGTCAAACAAATATGAGAGCTCATAACTTAGATAATCTACCCCTAAAAAAAACTTAGATAATCTAATTGTGCTCCATCAATCTCCTCCTAGTCTATTTTGTTTTATTAAATGATGCACTTAGTGTGTCATTTGTAAGGACATGGTCTTTTTTTTCTTTCTTTTTTTCTTTCTCGGTAGCCAAAAAATAATAATTAGGGTAAAATAAAATATTAATCTACGGTTTTATTTATTGCAAGTGGGAATATATCCTTATAAGTCAATGTCATTGTCCTAGAATTGTGCTAACCTCATATCCATGGAAGACTTGATAAAAAATTTAAAATAGGCTTTTGACTATGTCCCCATTCGTAAGCATCCTTAAAACTTTCCTATTATTAAGAAAAATTGATGGGCTCGGTCATGAATAGAATTTATATATGAATATTACTTAAATTGTTCTATATGTATAAATGTTTTCAATTTTTATTTTTTATGTTTCAAATAAATTAGTTTTTTTTAACAAATTAATAGTGTTAATGAGAGATTTTTTTTAAGGGGAGTATTAATTGGGAATATTTAAAAACTAATAATAAATAAAATATATCTAATAATTTAGTCAAAAAAATATATATCTAATAATTAAAAAAATGTTATATTTAGGGATGACTTTTTTTGTGTGATAATGAGCTTATAATTATGAAAGAGGTCATATTTTACTAAAATTTGTATCGAATTCAACTCAAAAGGGTTAATATAATAACGTGGAACACTTTGACTATGTACACCTAATCAATATGAAATTCTGATATACACCAGTTTAATCATATGGATTTTAGAATTAACGTGGAGTACATTTTTATTTTTTTTTAGAATTAACAACAGTTTGTTGTCAGGTATCAAAACACGTTCTATGGCTAAAATGCAAGTAGCCTTACCAAATCATTATAATTCAAAATCACATGCAATATACTGGTGGGACTCAAAACCAGAAACCCTTGGTCTAAGACCTAACTTTTTACTATTAGATCAAACTTTAAATTGAACGTATATTGTCATATGGTGTTGTGAATTTGGACTCAAAACTCACACCAATATAAATTATGATGTGTGGAGCAAAGGAAAGTGGTAACCAATATCAAGTAAACACAAGCAATAACAACAATAACAGCACTTAGATCTAATCTAGAAATCAAAGTGAAAAACACAAAACCACAAGTAAAAGAAAAAGAGAGAAGAGAAACACACATCAAGATTGTTGACCCAGTTCAGTCCAACTTGACCTAATCTGGGGGAGAGATTGATCTCTCCAATCCACTATAAAAGAGTTCTTACAAAGAGATACAAATGGGTTACAAGAAATTAGCTTCAACAAGCTCACAATATGAACAACCCTAATTTCTACCCATTTTCCCAGTCTCACCAATGAACAAGACACTCAATGATTTTCACTCACCCAAAGTGTTTACAATGTTTTCCAACCCAAGAGAACTCTAATCAAAGACCCTCAACCTAAAATTACCTCCTTTGATTTCCCAAGTTTCTCTCTCTTCAAGCTCTCTTGAACCATACTTCAAAATCTGCAAAGAAACACTTAAATAGTACCCTGCAACTGTCAAAATCGTGTCACGTTTTGCCAAATCGTGACACGTTTGGTGCATACGACCCAAGGTACGACCAACCTTATCCTAAAAACTTGTCCAACAAGCCGAAAATCGTGACACGTTTTCCCAGAATCGTGTCACGATTGGACACTGAGAAAACATGCTCTCTGCACTACCAAAATCGTGACACGCTCGATTCTGTTTTTCCAGAGACTCATTTTTGAGTCACTTTGCAACATATAGAAACAAGAAAATTATCATTTTCTTTTTTGAAAGCATTAAGTATAGCCGATCAAACAATTTTGTGAGATACCTTGTGGTTATGTTGAGCAATTTCCTTTGATAAGTGAAGGAACATGATCATCACATACTTGAGTGTTCATGCTTGATGCAAAAGGGGTAAAATGATCGTCTTCAGATTGATTACTGGTATTGGCAACAATTTAAACGATCGTCTTTGAATTGTCTATCTCTAGGTAGATCGACAAAAATTAAATGATCGTCTCCGGATTGCAAACATCCATGTGTCAACAATTCAATCAAGTTTTTTTTAATGTTTGTCGTATGATTAAAGCAAAAATAATAAAGGATATGAAAAGTGATAACACTCTTCAAAACACATAAATAACCACGGTTTAGAGTAACCTCAATAATTCTTCTTAGAAAATTATCAAAACAATTAAGGCTATAAGCAGAAAACGTGTAAAAAACAGTTGATGATTTATTAGAGATAATTGTTAGTTTTTTTAAGGGAAAATTGTTAAGTTAGAGACCAATATTAATATAAGATGATGCACTCTGCAAAGAAAAAATCAATTCATTTTGGTCATTTCGGTTAATTTCTATATGAATTTTCAAGCTTCAAATTTAAGATTCATATGTAAACATTAGTGAAAGACCATAGATTTGAAGATTGTGAGTTCACATAAAAATAAAATTGTAGATTTAAAGGTTGAAAATCTATACGTAAATGGATCAAAATGACATGAAAAAAATATATGACCAAATCATTATCTAAAATTACATTAATGATCACATGAGTAATTTTATCAACGATGAAAGTGCATACTTATTCATAATTTAATGATCTTTCGTTGCACGCATAAAAGTATGTTGAACAAGCATATATAAAACAAATAATATAGATAACAGGGAAAACTAACACAATTTAATTTTTTTATTTTTATTCATAGTAGTATGGATAACGCAGTAGGACAAAAAATATCAAACATCGTAAACCCAACAAACAACAACGACAAGTACACAACATGATTATAAATTTATAATGCACTTCTCGCTTCTGGTTTCCTTATAAACTAGTTCCACAGTAACCACAGTTAGGCTTCGTCGTGATTTCTCTCTTTTTATCTGATGTTTGTGGCTGTGGTATGAAAAATGTTACATAAATACCTTTTATTCTCATACATCCTTGTTCACCTCATGCACTAGGAAGAGAGAAGAGGAGAGGGAAGAGAAAGTGTGTTTGTGCGGGGTCCACGTGGCCACGTGTCAAATTTTTATATGGGTGTTAAGAAGTGTGTTGGGTATTTGTATTGGCTGCATTGTTGCTAAAACAAATATTTTTGTTTGTGTTGTTGGAACCAATGTTCCAACATGTTTCAGGGATCTTTGTATAATGTTGGATACGATGTTCCAACATCTTGGCACGGTTCAATGTGCCTAGTTGTATGCCTATTTGTACGCGCGCTTTATATTATTTAAGGAAGCCATATTTCCTTATCGTATTGACCAAGCAACGCACATATCTGTACATAATCAGTTGTACTTTTATTCCCAAAGGAACAATTATATTTTAGGGAATATTTGGATGTGATTGAAAGTTTCGAAAGATGTTCCTACATTTTAGGACTTTCCTTATTTGCTACTGATTCATGTTTTGCAGATCAGTTGGACGATCTGCTTTGTTCTGAAACCCAAATCGGTTATTTGACCCATATTGCTGCAGTATATATTGAAGACTTCAAGACCTAATTGATCATTCAAGCTGTCATACTAAAAAGTCTAGCTTTAGGGTTTTGAGTCGTTTGTGTGTTCTACTCTTGTATCTTGTTGATGCAAGTTTAGTCTTGTTTTATTGTGAGCCTTTCTTGTATCAGTTTGATACATATTAAGGACTGTGTGTTGAGTTGTAAACTTTTGTGTTCTACGCCAAAGCTTTTAAGCAAGGTTGTAGTTTTTGTTTGAAGGTAACTTCACCATTGTTTTGTGTTGTTTAAAGTCTGATAATCACAGGGGTTGTGGTTGATTGTAGGATAGTGAGATGGGATCTCAGATCTAGGAGTTCTTAGGTTGAAATCTAAACGGGTAGGTTCTAGGTCTTTAGTGTAAACGAAGAGTTTGCTGAGAGTTATATGATAAGGTCTGCACTAGTGGATTTCCTTCCTGGCTTGGTAGCCCCCGGAGTAGGTGTGACCGAACTGGGTTAACAAACTCACTGTGCCATTTACTTTCTTGTCATTTATTTTTCTTGTTTTTATTCTGCTTTCTGTACTATGTTGGAACATTAAACGGAACATCATCTGTCTGTGCATATAAAGTTGAAACATTGCATAGAACATCTTAAAATAAATGCGCTAAAAACTCAAAGTGTATTGCCACCTAAAGGTGTCTATGTATCATAACTCATGTGGTATATGAGAAAGATAACTGGTATTAAGATTCACAAGAATTTGTTCATTTTCAAGAGGTTTGGTCTTCCAAACACTTCATCAGTGAGCACTTCCGTCAATGTCTTCTCCATTGTGTTTGTTATCAATGTCTTCTCCATATATTTTTTTTGTTATCAAATCAGAGAGAGAGAGAGAGAGAAAGTGTAACAGAAATTAAATACAATTGTTTGTTTGTGAGTGGGTTGTTTTTTATAGAATGTGTATAGTGTAAAATAGCCGTTTCTTGAATGGGGGCTTTTTAGAACCGAGTTTTAGAGCCGTGCAAAGGTGGATTAGGGCTTTTGAGATTCACTTCAAGGATATGAGCACAATCTTAATTTTCTAACCATAAAGGTATGTGTTGTATGTGTGGATTAGAGTTTTTGAGACCATTGTTAAAATTAAAGATATAGGGAGAAAAAATAAATACTTCAAAATTGGGACCATAGTTTAATTTTTAATTAAACACCAACATTAGCCTTTTTTAAGATATTTGAATAGAGGGATGCTATACAACACGAACTACACAAACGAAATTCGACAAGGGTAAATATAAAATATAAGAGATAAAAAGATAATCACAATTAAATTGTAGTCAGGCGTCAGTTTATTTACTCGCTTTCGTCTAACCATTTAACTAACCTTTTAATCTCTTCTCTACCGATCCAAAGCTTTTTTTATAGATGTAGACTCCAAGTCTGGTGGTGCGATGAAAGATAACCTTTACTTTCTGACCATTGTTCTGTTTAGCGGGTTGTGGTGATGGAATCGCAGCTGGTCTCCACCGCGTCGGAAGGGTTGGTTGGTGGTGTCGCCGTCATACATTGTCCTTGAAACCGATCTGGATCTTCTGATCTGTTCGGTATGTTCTCTTGGTTTTTATTTTTTGTTGAAACCCGGAAGGGCTCTACTTGATATCCTTTATCTCGTAGCCATTTTGGACTTTTCTTGCCGCCATGTGGATTGGTTCTGGTGGGTTACTCGAATCTTTCATCTCCTTCCTTTCATTGGAGGTGGTTGCGGTATTGTGGTTGGGCCAGAAATGACTGTTAATTTGTTGTTGGTCATCACAATAAACAGTTGGTGTGATATATGTAATACACAAATGTAATAGAGGATAGAATTTACGATCATTTTATATTTCTAACATATATAACATATTTTATCACTTAACATGTGAGACTCCAAGAGTCATGAAAAATTAGGGAGAATGGATTCAATAGGCATGCATGTAGTTGGTTGGGTGTATTCTTTGTGATATATGTGTGTAGTTTATATTGTATATGATTTACCTAATAATCAAAATTAAATTTTTTAAATTATATTTAATATGATATGTTATTTGTGAGTTTTCTTCCTTTCTTTAATTGAAATTTGTGACACTCAAATTTATAAATTGAAAGTAAAATTTTATATTTAAAATTAAGTTTAAAATTAAATTCTCAATAGTACCCAGTTTGATATCTAATTAGAACAACAATTGACATGTTCCACTCACCTTTTGATTGAATTTTCAAATTGCGAGAGCCTTCTTCTTGATTGAAATTTCAAATTTTCATATTTTAAAATATAAGATTGTCGGAGCTTTTATCTAGGTTGAATTTCACAAAACAATTGGAGAAATTAAATATAAATGTTGCTTAGGAAAAAAATAATAACAAAAAATAAAAGTTTTTAAATAAAATAACAAAAATTAATATCGATAGTATGAAAAAATTAAAAGTGGACTAGTGTGGAGGATCATACCACGTGGACTCTTCTATACATTGACTATTCAACATGTACATCTCAGCTTGATCATTTAGGTCACATGAGTTCGACCTTCAATGTCACTAGCTCTTTCACAGATTGTTGTTTAACATTGTAGTCTTCCTCTTAAAGTCTCATAACGCGCCACACGTCCTGCACGGACATGTGACGTGAGCTACAATAAAAAGAGATTCATTTCATCTTCTTTAGAAATCTTCACATGTCCCATTAATCTGCATTTGTTTCACGTTGGAATTCATAACCAAAACTCTTGAGTATCTTAGTTAAAAGTGTGCAGCAGAATAAACAAATATATGATCTCAAATTCTCTTTATTAATTTGATTCGAGAGTCGTGATTTTCTTTTTGGTAAAAATAAAATAAAATAGAGGTGATAAAAAAATGGCTTTGTTTTGTCAAAAAAAAAATGGCTTTGTTAAGAACCGAATAAGTGAAATTTTAAGAAAAACTACTGCAATGGTATGCGAGAGAGAGAAAGATTGGTTTAGTGGTTGTTTTATATAACCTGATAGACAAACAAATCAACCTGATAAGTAGGCTCACCAACATTGTGTAGAACAGAGACATCACATATATGATATGTCCAATTCCTGCTAACAAGATAGAAACAAAACAAAGTTCCACAATATAATACAAGAACAAAATAAAACATGCACAATATATTACAAGAACAAAATAAAGCATGCATGCTGAAGGTAACCAACAAAAATGAAATAGGGTTTTTGATCCCTATAAAATTGGGAATTTTTAAGTTTAGTTTTTACTTAATTTTAATATGTTTTTTAGTCCCTAAGACTCTGTTTGGCAGTTTTGAGGGGACGGGAGGGTTTGTAAAAAAATGAAGGAAAATATGGTAAGAATGAAGAGATACGAGAGTGGAGAGCTTTGGGGGGTTTAATTTTCTTCATAATACAGAATCCCCTTAATTTGAGGGAACTTAAAAATTGTATTGGAGAGGGAGTTTGGGGGATTTGGGGGGTTTGAGTAAGTTTTTCAAATTCAATATATGTATTTTTTTTTTAAGAAGTCAATCTGTGTTGTTATTATAATACAATTAAAGTTAAAAATACATTTATCATTCCCTACAAAACCACTCTCAAAAAAAAAAAAAGATTTCTTTACTTTTTCCTCTAATCTCATCCCTCTTAAACCCTCTCATATGTTCCCTTTCAAACTCTCAAACAGAGCCTAAAAAAAATTTACATGTAATTTTAGTCCTTAGTAAAACTAAATTTGTTTAATTATCCTTGACTTCTTAAATTTTTTGAATGATATTTAGGAGACACATTTAGAATATTATAAAAGATTCATTTACTAAAATTTTAAAAAAATTAACATAAGATGAATTAAATATGATTTTTTTTAAACGACAAAATTTAAGGTAAAATTAACAAAAATCTGGACGTAGAAATTAAATTTTGAGTTGTCTAAAAATTGTTCAAAAATTTAAGAGTTTAAACATAATTAAACAAATTTAGATTTAAAATGGACTAGATCCAAGTGCATAAATTTTTTACATGGATTAACCGTGTAAGATCATTTTTAGACTGTCGTCATATAAATTAAATCCTTAAATTTTTGTCTTTCTTGTTTTTGATTTCATAAATACTATATCTTCGTTTGTTTAGCAAAGGCTAATAACATGTCTTCTATTGATCCAAATAAAAAAATTGTATAACTTCGCTCAAGTTTTTTGTTCAAAGAAATGTGATATAATCCTATGAACAATTAATATTTGTTTGTACTCCACAAATAATTAATGAGTTTACACATGATTTGCAAGTGCATATAAGTAAAATCAATCCATAACTAATATCCAGTTACAAGAGTTTGGATTATTTTCTTGTCAGTATAAGAGTTTGGATTCTTCAAATTTAAGAATTATCCCAAGTCAACAAATTCCAGAATTTTTTCCCTGATTCATCATTGTACCAAAGTGGTGATTCTACTCATGGCTAATCGTAGATTTATTGACTTCTTACTTCACTTTATTAGCAAATTATAATCTACAGACTGATGCAAGAAACATTTCATCTTTTTCAAACGACTAGTGATATTTCCTATTCAATCTGAGGTTTATCAATTTTCAAAAAATTTCACTTTAAATCATTTATATCTGCTACGAAATAAATAAAAGGCCATAACCAAGAGGTCATAGTACTTCAGCCTAAAAATTTCTGATGAATAATTGAGCCTTTTACAACTGCATTGAAGATGTAGGAGAAATAATATTAAGACAAGAAATTCCATAATTTATAACATTCTACCCGCCCATCTCACTGAGAAAATCATCTCTGCAAGTTGAGAGTAGCCTCAAAAACACTAGACAAAATCATAGACAAAATCATTTCCCCCCTATATATGAATGTAAAAAGCATACATTAAGCATCATTGTATCTAAATAAATTGCTCCAACTTCCTTGATGTAATAGAATTATTAGGTGGTCGGAAAGACTCCAACCGCAAGGTTGAGCTTGTACGAATCTCACTTAGAACAACATCCCCTTTCTCGCGCTTTATTGCCTCCAACGTGCTTCCAAGAACATCAGCTGCAAGTCCAAATTCTAGGAGACTGCCTGGCTCCTCTCCACCATCATGTACTAACTGCCCAATCTCGTTCAAACCGACTAAACTCTCAGTTATAAGTTCTGCAAAAATACGGCCAAGAAACTCCGGTGCCTTGGGGGCATCATTAACAGCATCCTCCAATGTATTGAGAACTGTCTCGAACCTGGCCAATATAATATGAAAAAACATAACATGAAGAGTGTTTTTACAAGACAAGTATGAGAAAAGGCAGCATTCACCATCAGTGTGAACTAGTTAGTTTTACAGACATCGAAAGTGGGCTTATGTGGCGGTAAAAATGAATTTCATTGGATGTCAGTGTAAAACTAATATGCAGCGACAGTACATCACCATTAAACTCAAAGTACTCTTCCTACTAGTCACTATATCGTGAAATAAATCTTACCCTTCGATAAGCTGAGTTGGACTCAAGAGGCCATCCTGAGATTTCCCAAGTTTGACAAGCAGTTTGGCCAAAAGATCTCTTTCAGCGTCCTTTCTCTCAAATGAGTCTGTGACCCAGAGAGAAACCATAGAGGGATGAAAGTTTGGAGAGTTCAGATCTTTGATACATTGAGCAACTTCGTTTACATCTCTCGCACTGAAAATTGCAGAAGTTTCAGTCAGATCATATTAAACACAAGAAAAATGGGAAATAAGTTTGTCATGCAACACCACAGAAGCAAAAGACAAAAAACCTAAAAACTTAACAAAGAAATGAAAGACACGTCTGGCAGAATCGGCATGCCTATGGAACTTATCTTGGTTCCCATCAATAACCAGTTCCATGAGGCACAGACATGTATGTCTATTTCTTGAGATATCAGAGTCAGAGTGTCAAACAAGTTTCCAACAACATCTGTATGACACTCATTAGACTTGTGTCATACACTCTTCGATGGGAATTCTATTAGAACTATTTTTTATTTGCATGGACATGCACTAGACACGGATTGGCACTTGGCTGACATTTAAATATCATTTTCTTTTAAAATAAATTTCAGGAAAATTTAAAGGAGGCTAAACCAAAAAAAAAAAAAAAACCATAAGCTCTCTAGTAAATTAAAGAATGCCACTGCTTCATATGTTAATTCTTGTTATCCCATACATGCATGTGTGTATCTACAAAAGCTAAAATTTGACAGAGAGTCTACATGCATGCTCAAGATTAACGCATCCCATGCTCTCAACTAATACGAGTATACAACTATGTACATACTTTTATGTGTGTATGCAGTGTAAGTGTCGTTGTCCGTACATGTAGTAATTATAATCGTACCGTTAAAACTTGTGTGACAAATCCACAACGTCACAATAACAAATAAATCTGAATTCAATAATCTACCAGACCAAGCAGCTTCCCATATCTCCTTTCCCTATTCGAAATGTGTGTAGAACATTTCGCAGTCTCCAACCGTTACTATTCTATGATATTCATAAGTTAGCAGGCAAGGGATTTTCAGTCATAAACAAGGAAGACTACATAGACCAGGGGGAAACTGCATTTAACTTTAACTCCTTAAAATTCAATTACAGTTTTATAAAAAAAATATCATGTGAATGACCAATGTTACAGACCCTGATCACTCCGAAGTCCCGCTTTATGTGTTGAACTTCATGTCCTGGAATTGAGGCGTTTGGAGTGGTTTGGGCGTTCGGGAATTAATCATATTATTAAAGGCTATGAAGGAATGAACTTAATCTAATCATGACCTATTTTTGCTTAAACAATAGGGTTACAAAAGGAAATAAGGTGGTAAATCAAACAACTAATTAAAACTTGTAGATTGTAGTCCAAAAACACGAGCAAGTACAACAAAAGATCGATAAAAGAATGAAACATCATAATTGGCACCAGCAGATTCATTGATGAGACGATATAAAGCTACAATCCTGATAATGGTAAAATCCTAATCCTAAATGAAATAAAGATAAACTATAATAAAGATTTGTATGTCTCAACTTTCATGAGATAAACTGTAATGAACAAAAATTGTAACCGAAAAGATATAAACAACACAAAAACAAAACAGTACCTGTAGTACTCTCTGATTGCTGACAAGGACATGTTCCGTAGTTGTTCATCTGTAGAAGCATTTTGAGAGACAATTGGCCCTTGTGGCTGAGCGTGAGGTGAAGTTGCAACAGGCCTATTTAGATTCCGATCATCATTCCTTAAGTCTCTGTTACTATAGTTTATATTATGAGATGCAGCACTTGAATGATCATATCCAGCTGGACTTGAAGGTCTGTCTGACATATATCTTGATGCAAGATCCTCCCTATTGCCATACGATGTGCGCTCAGATAAATTGCCATAACCATTAATACCACTAGGCATTCTGTGAGAGTCTCCAGGGCCAGAATGCAAATCAGGTATAGACATATTTGAATTTGTCGGTCCTCTACTGGACATTCCCCTAGCAAGACCACCTTGGGGTCCCAATGTTATAGATTCATTACCCAAGGGTCTTTGAGGAAAATTAATTGGCAAGGTCCTAGGCTCATAAGATTGCCTTTCTTCAAAACGAGCATCTTGTAAACCATATCCACGTGTTTGAGTAGACAGCCCACGCGGTCCACCCATTGGAGAAGTAGGAGACAACATAGGTGATCCTCTAGGACCAAAATCCATGGGGTTCCTTCTTGCAGATTGATTGTTTCCCATACCACGACCCATCCTACCAACTTGTGCTTGAGCCTGCCTCTCTTGCACAGCATCTCTGTGTACCTCCTCAATCTTCTTTGGACCATCAACTTTTCTCCTTACTTGCCATCTATTCCTTCTCAAATCAATTACATCCTTCAACATAAATCTCACCCTAGAAGATAAATTCATGTTGTTTGATAATATTTTCAACCTTTCGAAATATACATCCATATGTTCCTTAGCTTTGGGATGGTCAATCATCTCCCCAATAGTACTCATCAGCTTGCACAGAGCCTCAACATCTTCCTCGTCAGGATCCTGACACTGGCCTAGTAACTTCTTTATACACTCGTGCATTATCCTCTCTGTCAACATTTTCTTCTTATATAGTTCTCCAATCAATCTGATGTTTCCTAACATGCGCCTTCTTGCCTTGGTTCTTCTCTGCTCCCTTTCTTCATTTGACAGCTTGACCTCACCCTCGGCCTCATCAACCTTATTTGCCTCTTCTTGTTCTCTTTCACCCCTCTCAAATTCCTCCTGGCATTTGTTTAATAATAACCTTTTAAAAGTTATCTTCTCGTTGTCCACACTCAAATCAGGCAACTCAGAAGCCAGATGTGAGCAGAAGTTGGCATACATTTCACAGAAGGTAGGTTCCATAAGAGCCTTCTCAAAGATTTGTGAGATGACACCAGTGAGAGTGATTGCGTTATCAATATTAACTGCTTTTACCTGTTCAAAAAGTCTATCGAAATTCTGAGGAGTTAGTTTGTTCAGGATAGCTTTCAGTTGCCTCTGCTTTGCCTCTTCTGCATCTGACACTTTACCTATTTCGTACTTCTTCTCAGCCTTGTGCATCATCTGTAAGGGAGACTGAGGAGAAGGAATTAAACCCCTCTGCTGGAAGCTAGTAGAACGTTGCCACCTCTCCCCGTCAGGGCTATTTCTTTGCATTCCACCCTGATGTGCCCCAGATTGCATTGGCCCAGAAAGGATCGCCCCACCATATTGGATGGGTGCCGGTCCACGAGGATTCCTTAAAACACCAAAATTGCCTCCTTGGCCATGTCGAAATCCACCACTACCACCAATACCATCCATACCACGCCCAGAATGAAAAGCATTGGAAACTTTGTTCCATTTGTCTTCTTCAGCTACAAAATTCCCACGGCGTTCCATCAATGACCTGTCTACAGTTCTTCCAGGACTAGGATGTGAATCACGAGAATTACCAACATTGGAATTCATCAAAGCCTGAGCTATGTCTGCCGTAATTTCAAAACCTTCAGGAAGAGTAATGCATTGCTCTGAGAATTTCAAAAGAAAATCACGCGAGTACTTTTTTTCTGTATTTCCACTTCCATCAAAAACCTGCTGAGATTTATCATCAACTTCAAGCTTTGGTGTAGACATATCAGCTGCATCCTCCCAGTCATCAGGTTCGGCTTTATTGTGACCGCTTTTCTCGCTTACTGCAGCATCTAACTGAGCAGAATCTGCGGATAACTGCTTTAAACCTTCAGATGTAGATTCACTTTCTGAGCTCTCTGAAATTAAGCCAGTTTCTTTCTTTTCCTCAGGTCCTTTATATGCATTATAAAGATCAGAAGTTGTCCCGGCAGCATCTGCTTTCTGGAGAATCTCTTTTCTTTTCTTCTTCCCTTTAGCTGTAGTTTTCGCCTTATTTGGTTCTAAATTTGGTCTATCCTTGGTACCTGACACTGAATGGGACATCGAGTCACTGCATGCATTCTCTGCACTATCATTGATTTCATTGGTTGTTTCTGGTAAATCAGCAGACTGCAGATCTGATGCTAAAATTTCAATAAAAAATATTCATTAGTAACTACACTATCATTTCTACCTAAAGAGGCATCACTAGAATCCAATGCAGTATAGGTTGGTATGCCTAAGCTATCATCTGTCCTGTCACCTGACTTAAAACTAGCAAGATTCATCCTGTTCTTTCTGTATTGTTTTAAAAGCTTTGAAGCATAGGAGGTACTCCAAGATTCATCTTGTACCTTTACCCAGTACTCGTTGGTTACTTGTGGATACTTTTCCTATTACATTGTATTTTTTTTTCTATTTTTTATTATATAACAGCATTTACCACACTCCTATTATGTAAATAAATATCCTATTTCCATCATAATTTTCTTTATCACGTATATTTATTTCCAAACTCAACTCAATTTTTATTTGTGATGTAGAAATTATGATGCTTTCTTGTATATTTTTTGTTAAATGTTATATTTATGAAAGACATTTCTTTGTATATTATTAATGTGTACCCGTACCTTAGTTTTTCTAAAAATCTCATATCTCGTACCTAGAACCATACCCGTATCCATGCAACATAGTTTAAGGGTTAAAACTTCAGTGCTTACATTTGCAGCATATTTTCAGTTTGTGTAAATTATAATGCCACATTTATTTTATTTTATTTTATTTGGAATTTATCAAGAAGTTCATCATTTAATAGTAATGCTTACCTTCGGATGATTCATCTATCTTATCATGCTTATGATCACTCAAACTATCAGCCACTTCAGCAATAGATCCTTCAGATGTGAGAAGATCTTCAGTGATAACTGCAGGAGAATGGTTTGTTTCACTACCTACAGGTGTGGAAACCCCAGTATCAGATATACTACTGTCAACAGCTCGAGACTGCATACTAGCCACTGTAGGAGGTTGCACAGAAACCTGTGGGAAAAGTCAAAAAGTATACATTAAATAATCAATTATACCAAGACCAAAATACAAAAACAACAACCAAGCCCTATCCCACTAAGTGGGGT